>CAJDTN010000054.1_pt1 | contig 47761 bp, 52 predicted proteins | sample 7389801 | NCBI WGS metagenome assembly CAJDTN01 (sample SAMEA7055653, study PRJEB34461) | soil metagenome | biome: terrestrial ecosystem; feature: Peninsula; material: soil | place: Antarctica | collected 2016
GCCTGCGACGCCAAGCAGCAGGGCGATCCGCAGGTGCGGGCCGCGCGCGGGCAGGGGCGGTGGCACGGTGGTCATCGCCGGGCTCCGGATTGGATCGTTCAGCGCTGTCGCCTGAAGAACAGCATGATCGGCTGCATCGAACCGACGCAGACGGCGTTGACCAGTTCCCAACCCATCGAACCTTCGCGGTTGAGCGCCGTGGTGGTCTCGTCGTCGTTCGGCGTCTGGGTAAGCCTGAACGCGCCGCCGCCGTGTTTCACGGTGATCACCTTGTATTCCCATGTGGTATTCATTGCTTGCTCCGGTGCCGGCCTCAGTGGCCGTCGTCATCAACGGTAGGGTCGCTTTTGCCGGGCTTCAGCCGGCCGGCCTTGCGCAGCGCCTCCCGCAACACGTATTCGATCTGCGCGTTGACGCTGCGCAGCTCGTCGTCCGACCAGCGTTGCAGCGCCTCCAGCACAGTGACGCTGATGCGCAGCGGGTAGGCTTTCTTCTCGCCGGCCATGGTCAATGATCAGTACAGCGTGCCGGTATTCACCACCGGCTGGGTGCCACGTTCGCTGCACAGCACCACCAGCAAGTTGCTGACCATCGCCGCCTTGCGCTCTTCGTCGAGCTGGACCATGCCCTGGGTGGCCAACTGCTCCAGTGCCATGCCGACCATGCCGACGGCACCCTCCACGATGCGCGTGCGGGCGGCGATGATCGCACCGGCCTGCTGGCGCTGCAGCATGGCCTGGGCGATTTCCTGGGCATAGGCGAGGTGGCTGATGCGCGATTCGATCACCTGCACGCCGGCCTTTTCCAGACGGGCCTGGATTTCGTCGCGCAGATGGTTGTTGATCACCTCGCCATGGCTGCGCAGCGAGGGCTTGCCGTCGTCCTGGGCATCGTACGGATAGCTCTGCGCCATCTGGCGCAGCGCCGACTCGCTCTGGATGTGCACGTAATTTTCGTAATCGTCGACACAGAACACCGCCTCGGCCGTGTCCAATACCTGCCACACCACCACTGCAGCGATCTCGATCGGGTTGCCGTCGTTGTCATTGACCTTCAGCTTGCCGCTCTCGAAATTGCGCACGCGCAGCGAAATGCGTTGCTTGGTGTAGAACGGGTTGGTCCAGCGCAGCCCCTCCTGGCGTACCGTGCCTGCGTACTTGCCGAACAGCTGCAGCACCTGACCCTGGTTCGGCGCGACCTGGAAGAAACCCTTGAGCATGAAGGCGGTGACCACCTCCAGCGCGAAGCCGGCGATCAGTCCGATCGCATGCTGCACAGGCGCGGAAACCAGTATCACGAAAGTGGCAATCGCAAACAGCGCAACGCAGACCCCGACAAACGGGATACCCGACACCGAAAAACCCTTGCGTTCGTTCATGCCGCGATCCTCTCTATGGGTAGAAGATAATTAGATATCATAATGATATCTAAATGCAAGGCACTCGTACTACAGCTGGATCGGCCGCGGGCAGCAGCAGGGTGGCTCGTACGATGCGCGTTTCCGGCGGGAGCAGTCCGGCTTGAGGGTGCCGTAGATCGAGGTGGCGGTTGCCCAAACCGTGCGGGCAAGGAGTCACGGCGCATCGCGTTGTGATTGCCGCAGGCAACCGCAATCGATGCGGTACGCTTGGGCAATCGAGTTCGACAAGAGGGGGCGACGGCATGGAATCGACGGGATTCTCGCATTGGCTGGTGGTGCTGGCGGCGAAGGACGTGGACAACACCAGGGCGTTCGGCTCCACCCGCGATCTGCGTGGCGAGGGCGTGCCGTTTTTCGTCAACGCGCCATTCCCCTCGCTCGGTAACCACCATGTGGATCCCAAGCCCGTCCGGATCGGTCCGTACGCGCGCGAGCCCTATGACCACGCCGCGTTCTTCAACATCTCGGCGATGAGTTTCGGCGCGCTGTCGGCACCAGCGGTGCGTGCGTTGTCGATTGGCGCGGCCAAGGCCGGCCTCTGGCTGGACACTGGCGAGGGCGGCCTGGCGCCGTACCATCTGGAAGGGGGGTGCGACATCGTGTTCGAGATCGGCACGGCCAAATACGGCGTGCGTACACTCGATGGCAAGCTCGATGACGACAAGCTGCTGGCGATCTGCACCCACCAGCAGGTGAAGATGGTCAGCATCAAACTTGGCCAGGGGGCCAAGCCCGGTATGGGCGGCCTGTTGCCCGGCGCCAAGGTCACCCCGGAGATCGCGGCAATCCGCGGCATCCCGGCCGGCCAGGATTCGCAAAGTCCGAACCGCCACCTGGACATCGCCAACGTGGCACAACTGATGGATGCGATTACGCACATCCGCGACCTCACCGGCAAGCCGACCGGCTTCAAGGCGGTGTTCGGAGGCATGGCCTGGATCGAAGAGCTGTGCGACGAAGTCGACCAGCGCGGCATCGAGAGCGCGCCGGACTTCATCATCGTCGACGGCTCCGAGGGAGGCACCGGTGCCGCGCCGCAGACGCTGATGGAAGGCGTTGGCTTGCCGCTGCACGAGGCGCTGCCCGAACTGATCGACACGCTGATCCGGCGCGGCTTGCGCCGGCGCATCAAGGTGATCTGCTCAGGCAAGTGCATCACCGCGTACGACGTGGCCCGCGTGATGTCGGTCGGCGCGGATTTCGTCAATTCGGCGCGGGGTTTCATGCTCGCACTGGGCTGCATCCAGTCGCTGCAGTGCAACCGCAACACCTGTCCCACTGGCATCACCACGCAGAACCCGAAGTTGCAGCGTGGTCTGGTGGTCACCGACAAGAGCGAGAAGGTGTGTCACTACGCGAAGAACGTGATGCACGAAGTCGGCATTATCGCGCACAGTTGCGGCGTCGACGATCCCCGCCAGCTCGACCGCAGTCATTGCCGGGTGGTCGGCGATGACGGCAAGTCGGTGTCGCTGGAAAAGTTGTACCCGTATCCGCAGGCTATCGTCAAATAACCCAACCCCAACCCATCCCGCGTAGGAGCCCGCTTGCGGGCGATGCTGTTTGGCCGGGATTCGCGATTCTGGATTCGCAATAGCAAGAGCAAGAGCATCGCCCGCAAGCGGGCTCCTACTGGTCTGTCGGAAGCATCTCTTTCCATCCGTCGGCGGTACGGATCTGCAGCGGCTTGAATCGCCGTTTGTAATCCATCTTCGGGTGCCCGTCGATCCAGAAGCCGAGGTACAGCCACGGGATGCCGCGACGGCGGGCCAGCTCGATCTGTTGCAGGATCGCGAACGTGCCCAGGCTGCGTGCGGCCTCGTCGGGATCGTAGAACGTATAGACCGCTGAGATGCCGTTGATGCAGATGTCGGTTACGGCCACCGCCAGCAGGCGCTGGTCCAGTCGTAATTCCATGAACAGGGTGGGGCTCCATGGCGCCGTGAGAAAACGACGAAAGTCGCTGGCGTCGGCGTCGTCCATGCCACCGCCGGGGTGCCGGTGCTGCAGGTAACGCCTGTAAAGTGCATGCCGTTCGCGGTTGTAACCGGGCATGCGTTCGCTGACGATGAGGTCGGCATTGCGCTTCTGGCAGCGCTTCTGCGCGCGATCGGGTCGGAACTGCTCCACGTCGATGCGGCATGGAGTACACGCATGGCAATGCTGGCAGTGCGGAAAATACAAATGACCGCCGGCTCGGCGGAAGCCGCGCTCCAGTGCAGGGCCGTACAGTTGGTCGAGCTGCGGCGCGGCGGGATCGAGCACCAGGTTCTGCGCCGTGCGCTCGGGGTAGTAGCCGCAGGCGTGTGGCAGAGTCTGGAACAGGCGAACGGGGTCGGAGCGGCGCATGAGTCGATTCTATGCCGGTCCGGCGCAATGGTTCCAGCGAACGGCGGGCTCAGAGGTTGTCGAAGTACGGCGGCCGTAGCGAGAGCGCTGCCGGGCGTTCAGGTGCGCTCGCACCGCGGGCGCTCCGTTCGGTCGTCGTCGGTCGGCGATTTTTCTGCAACCTCTCAGAACACCTCGAGGTAGCGCAGCATCTGCACCATGAACACCACCAGCACCGCCAGCAACAAAATCCTGCGTATCCGCGTGGCGACCAGCGCGCGGCGGTCCATCAATGAGGGGTTGCGTGCGGCCGCCAGCTCCTCGCTGTGGCGGATGACCGGATCGATGCCAAGATCGATCAGCAGCTTGCGCGCCTTGCTGTAATCATCCGCGTGGGTGATCCACACCTGCGCCCAATAGTCGCGGTCCTGGTGTCGCGGCGAATAGCTGGGGCGCCGCCAGGTCGGGCGGTTGTAGTTGGAACGATTGGCCACAGTGGCCTTGATTCCGTGTTCGGTCATCAGCGCAACCACGGAATCGACGTTTGCCTGGCGAGGGGAGGTATAGATCTGGCGCATGTGAACAGTTTACGCGAACGCTCTTGACCACGCGTTCATGGAGCATGCGTTCATGCTGTTGTGGCAGAGCCGTTGCGTACACGAATCAGCCCTTCCTGCGCGGTGGAGGCGACCAGCCGCCCATCGCGGCTGAAGATCTGCCCGCGCGCCAGCCCGCGCCCGCCCTGCGCGGTCGGGCTGTCGAACGAGTACAACAGCCACTCGTCGACCCGGAACGGGCGGTGGAACCACAATGCGTGGTCGAGGCTGGCCATCTGCACGTTGCGCGTCGTATAGGAAATGCCGTGCGGCAGCGTGGCAGTGCCAATCAGGTGGAAGTCCGACGCGTAGGCGAGCAGGCATTGATGAAGCATCGCCGAGTCGTTGATCGGTGCAACCAGCCGGAACCAGATGTGCTGGATGGGCGGTCGCTTGACCGGGTGCAGTTCGTCGCGCGGCCACACCTCGCGAAACTCGAATGGCCCGCTGGTACCCAGCCAGCGTTGCAGTTTCGCCGGCAGTCGTGCCAGATCATCCGCCGATAAATGGCGCATGGGCTCGAGGTCGTCCGGTAACGGAACCTCTGGCATCGAGGTCTGGTGCTCGACCCCTTGCTCCGGCTGCTGGAACGAGATGGAGCCGCTCAGTATCGGTTGCCCGTGCTGGATCGCCACCACCCGGCGCGAGGAGAACGAGCCACCGTCGCGGGTGCGCTCCACGCTGTAGACGATCGGGGCCTCGGTGTCGCCGGCGCGCAGGAAGTACGCATGCAGTGAGTGTGACTCGCGGGCGGTGTCGACGGTCTGCTGCGCGGCTGCCAGCGCCTGCCCCAGCACCTGTCCGCCGAATACAAAGCGGGTGCCGATGTCGCGGCTCTGGCCGCGGAACAGGTTGTCTTCCAGCCGTTCGAGCTGCAGCAACTTGACCAGTTCGGTGACGTGGTTGGGGGCCATGGAGTGAATCCGTGATGAAGGCGTGGCGGCAATTATAAACGGCGCCGCCGGTTTCTAGCCTTCGCGGTGGCGGACAAGAGCGGTGTCGCGCAACACCTCGTCCCAGGGGAACTGCGGGCCTGGGTCGAGCTTGCGTCGCACTTGCTGGTCAGGAGCGTCGCTGGCCGGAACCTTGTCCGTATCCAGATCTTCGTGGCCGGCGATCTCGCGCAAGTTGGGACACTCCCGGCGCAGCTGTGCAAGCAACTGGCGCAGCGCGTCGATCTGTACGGCGGGATAAGGGTCGATCATCTGCTGGTGATGCAAACCCCACCAGTCCGGATAGCGACCGAGGTTGACCAGCTCGATGCCGATCGAGTCCGGATTGTGGCCGCGCACATGGTTGGCGATGCGGGTGCCGGGGACGTAGCGATGGATGGTGCCGTCGCGGTCGATATAGTAATGACCGCTGTTGCCAGTGCCGCTGGCATGCTGCACCTTCTCGCCATATTCGCGGGCGGTCGCCAGGTCGGGCAATTCGGTGCAGTGGATCACTACCCGGGTGACCGCCTCGATGGCGCGTTCGGGCAGGGCTTCGGCATAAGGCAGCGGGTCGTCGTGAATGGTCGGAGGCATAACGGGGAGTCTGGCACGTGGCGGGGTCTGGCGGAAACGCTGCCTGTTACCATAAACGTTTGCTTCGGGCGTACCCGCGGGAGCTGTCATGCGTCGCCAGATCATCCTTTCGCACGGCTCGGACTCCAGCCCGGAGGCGACCAAGGTCAGCATGCTGGCCATGCTCGCCGAGTCATTGGGCTGGAGCACGCAGCGGCCAGATTACCGCGCCGCCGACGCGCGCGGTCATGCCGGTTCGGTGGCGCCGCGAGTCGCCCGCCTGCGCGCCACTGTGGAGGCGTTGGATACGCCGCCGCTGCTGGTCGGCTCCAGCATGGGCGCGTTCGTCTCCGGCCTGGTCTCGCTGGATGTGCCGGTGGCAGGCTTGTTGTTGCTGGCCACCCCCAGCGAGATCCCCGGCTATGCGCGCAAGTTCGACTTGCGCAGCGATGGGCCGATCCTGCTGGTTCATGGCTGGCGCGACGACGTCTGCCCGCTGGCCGGTGCGCAGGCCTTTGCGGGGACTCGTCGACTGCCCTTGCTGGTGCTCGACGACGATCATCGCCTGAGTTTGAGCATGGACATGATTGCTGCGCAGTTTCTGCACCTGCTGGACCAGCTGGCGGACGCCGCATGAGTCCCTATTTTGCGACCTGTCCGAAAGGTCTGGAATATCTGCTGCGCGACGAACTTGCCGCACTCGGCGGCACTGACGTGCGCGAGGCGCTGGCTGGCGCCCATTTCTCCGGCACCCTGGAAACCGCCTATCGTGCGTGCCTGTGGTCGCGCCTGGCCAGCCGCATCCTGCTGCCGCTGGCCGAGTTCGACGCGGCCGACGACGACGCGTTGTATCGCGGAGTGCAGGCGATCGACTGGAGTACCCATCTCGCCGTGCACGGTACCTTCGCCGTGGATGCGGGCACCGCGCTGAGCAAGCTCACCCACAGCCAGTTCGTCGGCCTGCGCGTGAAGGACGCGGTGGTCGACCAGTTTCGCCAGCGCGACGGCAACCGACCCGGCATCGACACCGACGAGCCGGATATCCGCATCAATGTGCGCCTGCGTCGCGACCGCGCCACCTTGTCGCTGGACCTCGCCGGCACGCCGTTGCATCGGCGCGGCTGGCGCGACGCGCAGGGCGAAGCGCCGCTGAAGGAGAACCTCGCCGCTGCGATGTTGCTGCGCGCACGCTGGCCGGAGGTGTACGCGGGCGGCGGCGCACTGCTCGATCCGATGTGCGGTTCCGGCACGCTGCTGATCGAGGGTGCGCTGATGGCGGCCGACGTGGCGCCGGGCCTGCACCGCGAGTACTTTGGATTCCTCGGCTGGCAGCAGCACGATATCGCGCTATGGCGCGGCCTGCTGGACGAGGCCGGGCAGCGTGCGCAAGCCGGCCTGCGCGACCTGCCCAGCGTGTTCTTCGGCAGCGATGTCGACCCACGCATGGTGCAGATTGCGAAACGCAACGCGCAGGAGGCTGGCGTGGCGGGATTCTTTACGCTGGACAAGCAGGACGTGAGTCGTGCCGTGCCGCCGCCAGGGGTCGACCACGGGCTGGTCATCACCAACCCGCCGTACGGCGAGCGCATGGGTGAACGCGCCGAGATGCCTCGGCTGTACCGCTCGCTGGGCGACACCTTGCGCACGCAGTTCCAGGGGTGGCGAGGCGCGGTACTGGCCGGCGACATGGAGCTGGGGCGGTCGATGCAACTGCACGCCGACAAGCGCTACGTGTTGTACAACGGCGCGCTGGAAACCGTGCTGCTGACGTTCGAGCTCAAACCGCGTGAGGCCGGGCCGCGCGAATTGAAGCCGTTGTCCGACGGCGCGCAGATGCTGAAGAATCGGCTTGAGAAGAACGTCAAACACCTGCGCAAGCGGTTGACCCGCGAAGGCATCCATTGCTGGCGTGCTTACGACCAGGACCTGCCGGAATACGCCGCCGCGATCGACGTTTATGGCGACACGCGGGGTGACGACCATTTGCATATCCAGGAGTATCGCGCGCCGGCCGATGTGCCAGCCGAGGTCGCGCGGCTGCGCATGCGCGAGATCGCGCGGGTCGCCGGCGAAGTGCTCGGTGTGCCGCGCGAGCGCATCGCACTGAAGACCCGCGAGCGCGGCAAGGGTGGTTCGAAATATGGGCAACTCGATCAGCGCAACGAGTTCATCGAGGTCGATGAGGACGGGCTGAAGTTGCTGGTCAATCTCACCGACTACCTCGACACCGGCCTGTTCCTCGATCACCGGCTGGTGCGCGCAAAGATACGTGAACTTGCCGCTGGGAAGTGTTTCCTCAACCTGTTTGCCTACACCGCCACTGCCAGCGTGCACGCAGCGGCCGGCGGTGCCCTGGAAACCACCAGCGTGGATCTGTCCGCCACCTATCTGGAATGGGCCTCGCGCAACCTGGTGCTCAACGGGTTCAGCGGTGCCAGCCATCGCCTGATGCAGGTCGACACGATGGAGTTCCTGCAGCGCGACCGCGGCCACTACGGCCTGATCTTCGTCGACCCGCCAACCTTTTCCAACTCCAAGCGCGCCGACGATTTCGACGTGCAACGCGATCACGTGAAGCTGCTTGATGCCTGCGACGAGCGGCTCACCCGCGACGGGGTGATTGTGTTCTCGAACAATTTCCGTCGGTTCAAGCTCGATCGGGAGGAGCTGGAACAACGCTTCGAGATCGAGGACTGGACGGCACCCAGCATCCCGTTCGACTTCGTCCGTCGGGCGGATATTCATGGCTGCTGGCTGCTCCGTCGGCGCCAGCCCGATCCTGGTATCAACCCATGGGACAGCGCTCGCATTAAAAAGTGAACCCTTCAGTGCATATTAAGCGTGGCGAGCCGAGTATCGATTTCGTGCAACGGAGAACGAGCATGACCAGACAGGGTTTGCGTGGGGCCGGCAGGTTTGCTGCGATCAGCCTGGCAATGGCGGCGGCGTTGGCCATGCCGCTTGGTGCGTCGGCGCGCGGGTGGGGTGGTCACGGTCACCACGGCGGTTCCCATTACGGGTACGGTGGCGACTACCAGCATGGGTATCACGACGGTCACTACCGTCATGGCGGATACTGGAATGGTGGCCGCTGGATTGCCGGAGCCATTGTCACTGGCGCCGTGGTGGGCCTGGTTGCCGACGCAATGCGACCGGCGCCGGTGTACTACGACCCGCCGGTGGTATACGGTCCGCCGACCGTGATCTATCAGGAGCGCGCACCGGTAGTGAGACGTCGCGTGGTGGAGACGCGCACCGTGATCTATGACGACCCCTACGGCCCGCGCTACATCCGCGACGATGGTTACGATCACGACGATGGTGATGACTGAACGCCTGATCTGATGCGTCATCCAGACGAGCCCGGCCGCGGCCGGCTCGTCCGTTTGCAAGTGGCGGCGGCCAACGCCCACCCGGCGGCCTATCACGAGAAGTGAACACCCGCCGGGGCATTCTTGTTTGCATGCATTTTTGCTTACCTCATCACTCGGCCATGCTCATGTTTGCCGCACCTGACCCCACGCTGGCGCTGCGCGCATGACGGATCGGGAACCTGCTGTGCGCGCCACAGTTGCGTCGCGATTTCGCCTGGTGCGTGAGCAGACACTGGCGTTGTGCGCCAGCCTCAGCGCCGAGGACATGCTGCTGCAGTCCATGCCCGACGCCAGTCCGACGAAGTGGCATCTGGCACATACGACGTGGTTCTTCGAGCAGTTCGTGCTTGCGCGCGATCCATCCTGGGAGGTGCGCGATCCGGCATGGAACTACTTGTTCAACTCCTACTACCAGTCGATCGGTCCGATGCATGCGCGGCCCCAGCGTGGCCTGTTGTCGCGACCGTCGCTGGATGAGGTGCGTGATTACCGTCGCCGCGTCGACGATGCCGTCGAAGCGCTACTCGATCGCAACGGTGATCCGCAACTGGCTACCTTGGTCGAACTGGGCTTGCAGCACGAGCAGCAGCACCAAGAGCTGTTGCTGACTGACATCAAGCACGCGTTCTGGTGCAATCCGCTGAAGCCGGCTTATCGTGCGCCGGTAGTGTTGGCGGCGGATTCGAAAGCCGTGCCGCTGCGTTTCGTCGATGGCCGCGAAGGCATCGTGGAAATTGGCCACCGCGGCGAGGGTTTTGCGTTCGACAACGAAACCCCGCGGCATCGCGAGCTGTTGCATCCGCATGCCATGGCAAACCGGCTGGTGAGCAACGCCGAGTACCTGACCTTCGTGCGCGAGGGTGGCTATCGCGAGCCGGGGCTTTGGTTGTCCGACGGCTGGGCCACTGTGCAACGCGAGAGTTGGCAGCACCCGATCTACTGGCTGGACGACTTGGCCAGCGAGTTCACCCTCGCCGGCGTACGCGCGCTCGACTCGCATGAGCCGGTGTGCCATCTCAGCTACTACGAAGCCGATGCGTTTGCGCGCTGGGCTGGCCGGCGGCTGCCGACCGAAGCCGAATGGGAGTCGGCGGCGCAGGACGTGGCGGTGCAAGGCAACCTGCAGGATGCCGGGCGCTTTCAGCCACAGGCGGCGAGCGACGGTGTCGGGCTGTTGCAGTTGTATGGCGACGTGTGGGAATGGACCGCCTCGCCGTACGTAAGTTATCCGGGCTTTCGCCCGCTGCCCGGTTCGCTGGGTGAGTACAACGGCAAATTCATGTGTGGCCAACAGGTATTGCGCGGGGGGTCGTGTGCCACACCGCGCGCGCATCTGCGCGCCACTTACCGCAACTTTTTTGCGCCTCAAGCCCGCTGGCAGTTTGCCGGGCTGCGACTGGGACAGGACCGATGAGCAGCGTACAACCTTGCAATGCCGGCGACGACGAACGCCGCCCGTTACTGAACGAAATCCTGGCCGTAGCCGAGCACGGGCTGGCACTGAAACCAAAGCGGCTGCCATCGTGGCTGTTCTACGACGAGCGCGGCTCCGCGCTGTTCGAGCAGATCTGCGAACAGCCGGAGTATTACCTCACGCGCAGCGAAATCGCCTTGATGGGCGAACATGCCGGCAGCATTGCCGACTGCCTTGGCACGGAGGTACGACTGGTCGAATATGGCAGTGGCAGCGGCCTGAAAACACGCATGCTGTTGCAGCACCTGGATCGCACGGTTTGCTATGTGCCGGTTGAAATCTCGCCCGAGCCGTTGCGCGAGAGTGTGCAGCGACTGGCCTCGGAATTTCCGCATGTGCCGGTGCAGCCGTTGTGCGCGGATTTCACCAAGCCGCTGCGGCTGCCGATCCCGCCGCGTGCGCCGCGGCGCACGGTGCTGTATTTCCCTGGCTCCACCATCGGCAATTTCGAGCCGCGTGATGCGGTGCTGTTGCTGCGCAAGATGCGCAACGAAATGGGAGATGCGGGCGGCATCCTGATCGGGGTGGATCTGAAAAAGGACCCGGCACTGATCGAGGTAGCCTACAACGATCGTGCCGGCGTCACCGCACAGTTCACGCTCAACATGCTGGCGCGGCTGAACCGGGAGATCGGCAGCGATTTCGACCTGAGTGCGTTTGCACACCGGGCGCGCTACAACCCGATGGCTGGGCGCATCGAGACGCAGATCGTCAGCCGCCGCAAGCAGCAAGTGGAGGTCGGTCACAGCAAGGTGAGTTTCCGCGCCGATGAGGCGATCCAGGTCGAGTACAGCTGCAAGTATTCGCTGGACGAGTTTGCCGCACTGGCGGACAAGGCCGGGTTGGCCGTGATGCAGGTATGGACCGATCAGCAGCAGAACTTCAGCGTGCAATACCTGGTGCGTGCCAGCGCGGTGGCTGGCTGAGTATCAAAGGCCGGCGCTGACGCCGGCCCTTGAGATGGAGATCAGTTGACGCCGTAGAGCTTCTTGACGTCGGCCGTGAGCAGGGCCTGGCTGTCGGGGCGCGAATAGAACATGTGGCCACCGGGATACTCTTTGACCTGCACCCGGGTCGGATCGCCCATCGCCGGCATCTGGTCTACCGCGAGCACCGAAACCATGAACGGGCAAGACAGGTCGTCCCAGCCATGCGCGATAAGCACGCGCAGGTTGGCGTCGTTGGCCACGGCCTGGCGCAATTGTCGGACCGAACCCTCGCGCGCATCGTCATCCTCGTGCCACAAGCGATTGACCTGGTAGCTGAGCGCGTTGTAACGACCCTCAACCTTCCAGCCCACGGTCTGGGTGACGAAGTTGACCATGGCCGTGGTGGTCGGGGCGATGATGCCGGTAAGGATCGGGTCGCCGGTTTCCTGGCGCGGTGCGTACGGGAACGGGTCCCATGCGGTGACGTTGGAGTCGTAGCGGCTGCCCAGCTTGCCTTCGGCGCGGTACACCTCGCGCAGGTAGGCCTGGGTCTCGATGCGGCCGCCGGAGCGCTTCACGAAGACAGGATCCAGCCCGGTCAACTCGGTGACCTTCTTGATCATGGCGTCGGTCGCTGCCGGGTCAGAGCGGCCCTTCATCAGCGTGGTGGCGTATTCGCCGCGCGTGTAGGCGATGATCGGTGCCATGGCCGCGGCGCTGAGTTTGCCTTCACGTTCCAGATGGGCGGCGGCGATCGAGGGCAGGGTGGTCATCCAGGGCAGCGGCGAGACGGTGTCGTCGCTCCATGCGCTGGGGTCGAGATACGGCGAGATCAGGGTCACGCCGCTCATCGCCACGCCGAGCTGGGTCTGCATGTAGGCGGTGATGCGCGGGCCGCGGAAACCACCGTAGCTTTCGCCGACGTAGTACTTGCGTGAGTCCATGCGGCCGTTCTTCACCAGCCAGTCATACATGATCCGCGACAAGTATTTGATGTCGACGTCGGTGCTGTAGAAATCCTTGGTGGCCTGCTTGTCGTCGACCAGGGCACGGCTGTAGCCGGTGCCGATCGGGTCGATGAAGACCAGGTCGGTGAAGCCCAGCCAGGTGCCGGGATTGTCGTGCAGGACGGGCGGCTCGGAGGGGCTGTCGCCCTCGCCACCGAACGCCACCTTCTTCGGGCCGATCGCGCCGAGGTTGAGGTAGACCGAGGAAGCGCCCGGGCCGCCATTGAGTGCGAACGTTACCGGCCGGTCCTTGCCAGGCATGGTGTAGGCAGTGAATACCACCTCGCCGGTCTTCTTGCCCTTGGCGTCGTGTACCGGCAGCGAGCCCACGGTGACCGTGTACCTGAGCGTCTTGCCGTCCACCTGGGTGGTTTGCGTCACATCGGCATCGGCCGGCAACGGCGGCAGCTGGAAGCCATCGCTGCTGGCGGCTTCCGTCGCTGCCGGCTTGTGTGCGTCTGCCGCAAGCGTCGGGGCAGCGGTGAAGCCGGCCAGCACGAAGGCGACCAGCAGGACAGATTGCAGAGACTTGCGCACGGACTTTCCTCGCGGGCGAAAGCTCCGAGCTTAACCCGGTGATAGCGTGCCGGGAGTGTGCATAAAGGCATGGGTGGTGAACGGCGACGCCTTGCAGCCGGTCCGCGTGCTCAGCTTTGCGACAGCGCACCGTCCACGAACTGCTGCAGTTGCGCCGCGTTCAGCGCGCCGGACTGGCGGGCGATTTCGTGGCCGTGCCTGAACATGATCAGGGTGGGGATGCTGCGGATATTGAATCGCGCTGCCACTTGCGGCTGCGCCTCGGTGTCGAGCTTGGCCAGCCGCAGGCGTGGCTCGAACTTGCCTGCTGCCTGTACGAATACCGGGGCGAATCCGACGCAGGGACCGCACCACGGCGCCCAGAAATCCACCAGCACCGGCAGGTCGCCACGACCGGCGATCGCATCGAAGTTTGCCGTGGTGAGTTCCACCGGATGTCCGTTGAACAGCGCGCGCTTGCAGCGACCGCACACGGGGTGCTCGTTGATGCGATCGGCAGGTACGCGATTGAGCGCGCTGCAGTGAGGGCAAGGGATGGCCAACGGTGTACTCATGGCAGACTCTGGTAACGGGCGGGCGCCTGGCCCTTCAAGCATGAGATGGCGGCGGCCACCCGGGAATCCAAGCCGGGCGAGCATGCCGCCGCGTCCCCGGCCGTCGCCACGCTCAGGCGGTGGTATGTGGCACGAAGCGCAACGCCACCGAGTTCATGCAGTAGCGCAGGCCAGTGGGTCGGGGACCATCATTGAACACATGGCCGAGATGGCTGTCGCAACCGGCGCAATTGATCGCCGTGCGGCGCATGCCGAACATGCGGTCGGTTCGTTCCACTATGTTGCGGTGGGAGATGGGCTGCCAGAAGCTGGGCCAACCGGTGCCGGAGTGAAACTCGGTGGCAGCGTCGTACAGGGCGGTGGCGCAGGCGACGCAGCGGAACAGGCCGGTGACAGCCGGCTTGGTGTGATCGCCGCTGAACGCCCGCTCGGTGCCGTTGCGACGCATGATCTGGTAAGAACCTTCGGGCAGGCGCTGTTTCCATTGCGCGTCGGCAAGCACCAACCGGGGCACCTCGCGTGCCCCCAGGTCGCGGCCATCGTCGCCGAAGATTTGCAGCAGCACGTTGCCCGGCTTGCCGACCGGCGCTTGGGCAGCGGCGTACAGACGTGGTCCGATCAGGGCGGCACCGGTCAGCAACGCCGCGCTACCGGCCAGCGTGGCGCGCAGGAAGTGGCGGCGATCCATCGCGAGGGTTTCTGCAAGACGTGACATGGCGATCTCCGTGAGGGGGAGTGGTAGTCAGCCGAAGGTGAAGGCGTAGGCCCGCACACCCGGATCGAGGAAGGTGATCTCGAACAGTCGCTCGCCGGTGCCATTGGCCTGACGCACCAGTTGGTACAATCGCTGGCTGTCGACGGTGCCGTTACCTTCGACATCGGTATCCATGCCGTGGTCGGCGCCCGGCGGCTTGCCATCGATGGTGATGCGGAAGTGCACCGGCTTGCCGTCACTGCCGGGACCGAGCACCAGGTGCAGGTCGCGGCCACGGAAGCGGTAGGTGATGCTGCCGCCGGCACGATCCAGGTGTGCGTACTCGTCGTGCACCGCCCAGCGACCGTCCAGCGCCCACTGGTTGGTGCCGTACGCGTTCGGCGCATGGTAGTCCCAGGCGTCGTCGTGGACGAGCCTGCCGCCGACGAAGTTCATGGCGCGGGAGTAACCCACGTAGGTCTCCGGCGAGCGGGTGGGGTCGCCGGACGGCGCGGCCTCGACACCGTGGTGATCGTCGTTGACGTAGCCGCCGGGCAGGTTCGGCTGGCCGGCATCGAGCAGCAGCTGACGGAGCACATCCTCGCTTTCGCGGTAGTTACCCTCGCCGAAGTGATGGCTGCGGATGCGGCCGCGTGCATCGATGAAGTAGTGTGCCGGCCAGTATTGGTTGTTGAAGCCTTTCCAGATCGCGTAGTTGTTGTCCAGCGCCACCGGATAGTCGACATGTAGTTGCTTCACCGCCTTGGCCACATTGTCCAGGTTCTTTTCGAACGCGAACTCCGGTGCGTGCACACCGATGATCACCAGGCCGTGGTCCTTGTACTTGTCGTACCAGCCGCGCACATAGGGCAGGGTGCGGATGCAGTTGATGCAGGAATACGTCCAGAAGTCGATCAGCACAACCTTGCCACGCAGCGACTCGACGGTCAGCGGTTTGCTGTTGAGCCAGCTGGTGGCGCCGGCCAGCGAAGGGAACTCGCCTTCCACCGGCAAGGGATCGCCGGCCTTCAGCGGCGGCTGAGACGGCGGCGCGGGACGCGCTGCGCCGATCAATTTTTGTTCGATGCCGCTGGTGCTGGCCAACGAAACCCGCGTCAGCAGGCCGGTGTCCAGCCCCAGCGCGATCGCCGCTACCCCGCACAGCACCAGCACGCCGAGCGCGCGGCGCACCCACTCGCCGGCGCCCAGCGAGCGCTTCATCAAGGCGAAGACCTTGCCGCCGAGCAGCAGCGCGACGGCCAGCGAGGTGGCCGCGCCCGCGGCGTAGGTGAGCAGCAGCAAGGTGGTTTGAACGTTGGCGCCATTCAGCGCCGCGCCAGTCAGCAGCAGGCCCAGGATCGGCCCGGCGCAAGGCGCCCAGAGCAAGCCGGTGGCCACGCCGAGGCCGGCCGCGCCCAAGATTGAATCACCTTCGCTGGCGGGTCGATTCGACAGGCGATTGCCGAGCGCCACGAACGGACGGCTGATCCACTCGGCCAGTCGGGTCGACAGCAGGGTCAGGCCAAGCAAGGCCAACACCACCATTGCCACATAGCGACCGTACTGGTTTGCATGCACCGCCCAGCCACCGCCCACCGCCGCCAGCGTGGCCACCACGGCAAACGTGAGCGCCATACCCAGCAGCAGCGGCAGGCCGTTGCGCAGGAACGGCTTGTCCGAGCGTGCGAACACGAACGGCAGCACCGGCAGGATGCAGGGGCTGAGGATGGTCAGGACGCCACCGAGGTAGGCGAGGATCAACACACGAGCATGGGCATTTCGTCCCTGGGAGGCTGTCTGGTCATTCGCCGCCGATCATTCGGCGGTTACATCATTGGTACGAGGTAACCAGCGCTGCAGATGCAACGAACACCCCAAGGCAGCTCCCTGCGCAACCGCCCTCGCTGGATCAGAGATGTCGCAAGCCTTGACCGCCACCGGCTTCATGGGTGTAGATAGTGGACGTTCTCGCCGGATGGGTCTGCTTCGCAACGTGCCAGCCGAATCCGCCCCCGCCAGTCCCAGTGACACGCCCGGCCAGCGTCGGGCGGCGTGGATGGAGGCTGCCCAAGACGGTGATCGGCGCGCTTACGAGCAATTGCTGGCCGACTCGGTCGCCTTGATCCGCACCACGGCGAGGCGCCAGGGCGTGGCCTTCGACCATCTCGATGATGTGGTGCAGGAAACCCTGCTCACCGTGCATCGGGTACGCCATACCTACGACCCGGCCCGGTCCTACGATGCCTGGCTGGTGGCGATCGCGAGGCGACGTGCGATCGATGCGCTGCGCAGCCATGGCCGACGTGATCGTCGCGAATTGCATGACGAGGTTGCCGTGGACAATCATCCGGATGTCGAGGACGCCAGTGCCGCCACCGAAAGTGAACAGCGTGCGCAACGCCTGCGCGACGCGATCGCGACGTTGCCGCCGGGTCAGCGTGAAGCTGTCGAGCAGCTCGGCTTGCACGAGCGCTCGCTGAACGAAGCGGCCGAGCTGACCGGACGCAACACCGGCGCGCTGAAAGTGAACCTGCATCGCGCGCTGAAAGCGCTGCGCAAGCGCTTCCGTGGAGAACCCTGAGGCCATGTCCGAGCAGCTTTCACAGCAGCCACTGATCGATCGTCTCGGCACCGAGTTGGTACCGGTGCGGCGCTTGTTGCCACCCTGGCTGCGCGCTGCGGGCTGGTTGCTGGCGGTGGTGGCGATTGCGGGCGCATTGCTGTTGCATTACGGCGACGCGGACATGTTGCTGCGCTGGGATGGCGCGTCTGACCTCGCGTGGGCGGCATTCGGCGCGGTGATCACCGCGATCAGCGCGGCGTGGGCGGCATTTTCGCTGGGGGTGCCGGGGCGGCGGGCGCTGTGGGCGTGGCTGCCGTTGCCGGGGGCGTTGCTGTGGATCGGCGCCAGCGGATTCGGTTGCCTGCGTACCTGGCTGGCACCGGACACCAGCGTCGCGACTTTGCATCAGTCCGCCGACTGTCTGGTTTTCATCATCAGCTTCTCGGTGCCGCTGTCGGCGCTGCTGATCCTGATGCTGCGCCGGGCCTGTCCACTGCGCCCGGTGTTGACCGCAGTGATGATCGGCCTGGCCAGCGCGGCGGCTTCGGCCGGCTTGCTGGAAATCTGTCATGCCTACGACGCCGCCGCGACCGACTTGCTGACCCATGCCGCCGCAGTGGCGATCGTGGTGGCCGTCAACGCGGCAATGGGCGGTCGGTTGCTATCGAAAGCCTGAACGTCCGCGCCATGTCCGTCGACGCGGCGATGGGTGGTCGGTTTCTATCGAGAGCCTGGACGCCTGCGCCCCGTCCGTCGACGCGATCGTAGGAGCTCGCTCGCGGGCGATGCTCTTTGGCCGGAATTCGCGATCTGCAGGAGCAAGAGCGGGGGCATCGCCTGCAAGCGAGCTCGTGCGAACCCCGATGCCCGCCTTGGCGTAGCGACTTCAGTCGCGAGGCTTTCGGCTCTCGGTCGGATCAGAGCAGACACATCGCCCTTGCGGCCGCTTTTGCGACCGTTTCTGACTGAGAGGGCCTGTCAGTCTCGGAAGTTGTCGAATTGCAGCGGCAGCTCCACGTCGGCCTTGCGCAGCACGGCCATTGCGTCCTGCAAGTCATCCCGCTTCTTGCCACTCACCCGCAGCTTGTCGCCGTTGATCTGTGCTTCGACCTTGAGCTTGGCCGCTTTCAGCGTGGCCACCAGCTTTTTCGCCACCGGCTGTTCGATGCCCTGCTTCACGGTGATCTTCTGGCGCGAGCCGCCCAGGTTCGTCTCCGGGTCGCCTGCGTCCAGCGCGCGGATGTCGATCTTGCGCGCCACCAGGCGCCCGCGGAGGATGTCGAGCATCTGCTGCAACTGGAACTCGCTGGGTGCGGTCTGCGTAATCACGAAATCGTCCAACGTGTAGGAGGCATCCTGGCCCTTGAAATCGAAGCGGTTCGACAACTCGCGGTTGGCCTGGTCGACCGCATTGGTCAACTCGTGCGTGTCGACTTCGGAGATCACGTCAAAGGAAGGCATGGCAGTGCTCGTGCGCGGCGGTGCACCAGTGTAAGCGATGCTGGACGCCACTGATGGATAATGCCGCGGGCCAACATGCAGCGCGGCGGGCAGGGTGATGGTCGAATGAAAGTGGATGTGCTGATCATCGGCGCTGGCGCCGCCGGCCTGATGTGTGCGATCACCGCCGGTCAACGCGGCCGCCGGGTGCTGGTGGTGGATCACGCCAACAAGATCGGCAAAAAGATCCTGATGTCCGGCGGCGGACGCTGCAATTTCACCAACCTCGGAGTCACGCCCGCGCAGTACCTGTCGGCCAACCCGCACTTCGCCAAGTCCGCGCTGGCGCGCTACACGCCATGGGATTTCATCGCACTGGTCGAGAAACACCGTATCTCCTACCACGAGAAGGAACTCGGCCAACTGTTCTGTGATGACTCCTCCAAACAGATCGTACGCATGCTGCTCGATGAGTGCACGGTGGCTGGCGTCACGGTGGAGGCGAATTGCGGCGTGCGGCACGTGCGCAGGACCGCGGAAGGTTTCAGCGTGCAAACCGCGCGTGGCGAGGTGCATGCGCAGTCGCTGGTGGTGGCCAGCGGCGGTCTGTCGGTTCCCAGCATGGGGGCCACCGGTTTTGGCTACGAACTGGCGCGCCAGTTCGAGCATGCCACGCTGCCGACCCGGGCCGGCCTGGTGCCGTTGACGCTCAGTGGCAAGCACCAGGAGCACTATCTGGATCTGGCCGGCGTGGCGTTGCCGCTGGTGGAAGCCCGGGTGGGAAAGCACAGTTTCCACAACGGATTGTTGTTCACCCACCGCGGTATCAGCGGTCCGGCCATCCTGCAAATATCGTCCTACTGGCAGTCTGGCGACGATCTGCGCGTCGACTTGCTGCCGGCGATGGACGCCGGTGCATGGCTGCTCGAGCAGCGCCTTGGCCGCCCTCTTGCCGAGCTGAAGACCATACTTGGCGAAGTCTTGCCAAAACGGTTGGCGCAGCGCCTGTGCGAGCAGTGGTTGGACAGTCGCCCGATGCGCCAGTACCGCGAGGCTGAACTGACGCAGATCGGTGACCAGCTCAAGTCCTGGCCGATCACGGCCAGCGGCACCGAGGGCTATCGGACGGCCGAAGTCACCCTGGGTGGCGTCGATACTGATGGACTCTCATCCAGCACCATGCAGTCGAAACGCGTGCCTGGCTTGTACTTCATTGGCGAGGTGGTCGACGTGACCGGTTGGCTTGGCGGCTACAACTTCCAGTGGGCCTGGGCGTCCGGGCGGGCGGCGGGCGAGGTGGCATAGGAGGCGGAACGCGCCGTCATTGCAGTGTTTCGTTACGCACAGCAAAAATTGGCGTCGGTCAGTTGGTGCTGTTGTTTTTGCTGCTGACGATCACGCTGGTTGCATGCTCGTCGGTCCGCGGCGACGCCGACGCGATAGTGGTGTCCGTGTCGCGGCTGATTGACGAAACACAACCCGAGCGTGATCTCTGTGATTCGCTCACCCTCACCCGCAGGAACGTCGCCACCTGTTTCACGCTAGCGGAGGAGGTGGACCCGATCCGGTTTCACGACGAGGCGATGATCGCGCCTTGCAGCTATCGCAGATCGATCCGGTTCGCCGGGCATCTGTATCAATGGGAGATTTTTGCCGGTGGCGCCGGCTATCTGTACGACGGTGCCGCAGTGAACAGGCGCTATCTGTGCCGGGAGCAGTGCCTGGATGCGTTGCCGAACCTGCGCTGCTCGGCGAGCGACGCGAGCCGAGGGTCGAGCTGGCTCATAGCGGTGGTTGCAGTCGCGCCAGTGTGGTCGGCGGTTGCGGTGCGTCGCGCGTCGCCGTTGCCCAGTGCAGATGGTGTGGATCGAAACCGTGCTCGATCATCGGCTTGATGATGTGGAAATACGGCGAGATGTCGAAATCCCGCGGCGTGAACAGCTTGGAGCTGCGGATATGCAGGATCTCCTTGCGCGCGGCATCGGTGCCGTGCAGCTTGCGGTAGTCACGATCGAGGATCGGCAGGATCGGGTAGTGGACGCTCTGGAAGGCGGCGGCGATCAGTGACGAACAGATCGCCTGGGTCGGCTCACCGCTGCCCAGCGCCAGCAGGCGTCGGCGCCAGCGCCCGGGCACCGGCGGCGACGGAACCAGGTAACGCATGAGATCGATCACGTTACGCATGTCGTAGCGCTGGCCGAGTCGGCGCGCGGCGTGTTCGATCACGCGTTCGACGTCGCCGGCGCCCAGCCCGACCGGGCGGCAGATCCGCGTGTGGGCCCCGCGATACGCGGCCAGCGGCAGGGCGCGCACCCCCTCGACCACGTCGGCCTCGATCAGGACGTGCGCGCCAAGCTCCGGCTGCTTGTCCCGCAACGCGGCGCCCACGTACAGCGCTGCGTGTGACCAGCTCGATTGGGTGATGTATTTGATCGCGCTGCTGATGCGGCTGCTGCCGTCGACCAGCAGCACGTCACCTGGCCGCAGCGACGCCGCCAGCAAATCGAAACGCGAAGTGCCGAAATGCATGCCTCCGGCACGCGGTTTCGACAGGTAGCGGGCCAGTGCGCGGCCGAGCCAGTGCATGGGGTGAAACATGGTCGTGCGTTTCCGGCGGCCAAGGACATGGCGAGCTTAAGCCGTGGGCGCGTTCAAGTCAGCGTGGCTTCGGTCTGGCTGCTTCGCAAAGCGTGAACGTCACACGTGTTTCACTGCCCACCAGTCGGTCGCGAGGGGTGTTCCATGAAAGTCGGATTCATTGGTCTGGGCGCGATGGGCAGCGCCATGGCGAGCAACCTGGTCACGGCCGGACACGATGTGACGGTGTGGAATCGCAATGCCGAAGCCTGCAAGCCGCTCGCCTCGCTGGGCGCCAGGGTCGCCTCCACGCCCGATCGCGCGGCGCAGGGCGAGGCGCTGTGCAGCATGCTGGCGGATGATCGCGCGGTCCGCGCCGTGTTTCTCGACGGTGGCCTGCTGGATGCGATGGATCGCGGCACGGTGCATGTGAATCACGCCACGATCTCGGTCGCGCTGGCACAGGAGTTGGCCACCGAGCATGACCGGCGCGGCCTGGGCTACGTGGCTGCGCCGGTATTCGGCCGCCCTGAAATGGCCGCGGCGGCAAAGTTGAGCATCCTGGTGGCGGCCCGGCCGGCGCTGGTCGAGCGGGTGCGACCGCTGCTGGAGGCGATGGGCAGCAGGATCTGGCCGTTGGGCGAGGCACCGGAGCGGGCCAATGTGGCCAAGATTGCCGGCAACTTCATGTTGGCCAGTGCGATCGAGAGCATGGCCGAGGCCACGGCGCTGACTCGCGCCCATGGGCTCAGCGCGGCGGATTTCCTCGAGGTGATGACCAACACCATGTTCGCCACGCCCGTGTACCAGGCCTACGGCAAGCTGATCGCCGGGCAGCACTTCAAGCCGGCCGGCTTCTCGCTGCCGCTGGGTTTCAAGGATGTCGGACTGGCGCTGGCGGCAGGCGAGTCAGCGCGAGTGCCACTGCCGTTCGCTGGCGTGTTGCGCGACAGCCTGCTCGAGGCGATGGCTGCGGGCGACGAAGACCTGGACTGGTCCGCGTTGTCGATGGTGGCAGCCAGGCGCGCCCATTTGGCCGAGCGAAAATAACGCTGCAAGTTGCTACGGTGCCCACGTCAAGGTGCCGTCGATTACCGTATGGCTGCGACCGCCGACCCAGATCGCGTCGTTATTGATGTGCACGATCAGTTGCGCATCGTGACCGATTTCCCGGCCCTGGCTGACCACGTAGCCGCGTGCCAGCAGGCCGCGGGGTTCGGCGTGCGCGATGTACGCAGCGATCAGCCCATTGGCGGCGCCCGACGCGGGATCCTCGACGATGCCGACACCGGCCGGGAACGCGCGCACCACCAGTCGCTGTTCGCCCTGCGCGGCGCGGGCGAATGCGCACAGGCCCATGCTGTTGCTTGCCTTGGCCAGCGCGAGGATCGCTGCATGGTCGGGTTGCCATGCGCGGAGACTGGCCTCGTCCGCCAGTTCGGCCAACCACCAGCGCCTGCCGCCGTCCACCAAGGCCGGCGGCAACATGCCGCACTCGATGCCGGCGAGGGTTGCCGGCAGTAGCGGGTGTGCATCGCGACCGGTACGCAGCACGCGTTCTCCGGGAGATTTCAGCAGCAGTTCGCGGTCGACACCGTGGCCCTCGACCCGGATCGGCAGTACGCCGGCGCCGCATTCCTGCCACAGCAGACCGTCGCGTGGCCGTGCCAGTCCGCATTCAATCGCCGCATGGGCACTGCCTATGCTGGGATGGCCGGCGAAGGGAATCTCGTTGTGAGGCGTAAAAATGCGTACGTGATAACTGGCCTGCGAATCGCGGGGCGACAGCAGGAAGGTGGTTTCGACCAGCGCGGTCCAGCGTGCAAAGCGCTGCATTGCTTCCGTGTTCCAGTCGTCCGCACCGATCACCACGCCCAAGTGATTGCCACCACCGGTGGTGGCAGCGAACACGTCCAGGTGCAGGTAACGAAGCAGGTTCATGCAATTCACCCGGCCGCGGGCGGCGGCGTAAACCAGCAGATGATATAGGTGCGGCAGCGCTTCCGACACTGACCGATCGCCACATCCAGGTTGCTGCCCGACCCAAGCACCATGCAGAAGCGTGGCCGGTCGACAAGCCCGGTTCGACGCGCCAAGATGCCCACCTTTGCCAGTTCGCTGCGGAATCGTCCATGCTGATCACTCTGGCCATCATCGCCATTACCACCATCGTGTCGTTCCTGGCGTTCAAAAACGGCCGGCTGATGAACGATCTGATTCTGTGGCCACCGGCGATCACGCGCCAGCGTGAGTACTATCGGCTGGTCACCTACGGCGTGGTGCATGCTGATTTTGGCCACCTGCTGTTCAACATGTTCACCCTGTTTTTTTTCGGGCGGGCGATGGAGCCGTTCTACACCGGCATGCTCGGGTCGCTTGGTTTTGCGTTGTTCTACATCGGCGGTCTGGTCGTTTCGATCCTGCCGACCTACTTGAGGAATCGCTCCAACCCGAACTACCGCAGCCTCGGTGCCTCTGGTGCGGTGTCGGCGGTGCTGTTTTCCTACATCCTGATTGCCCCGTGGCAGCAAATCGTCGTGTTGATCATACCAATGCCGGCGATTGTCTTTGCAGTGCTGTATACGGCTTATTCGATCTACATGGACCGGCGCGGACAGGGCAACGTCAATCACAGTGCGCACTTGTGGGGTGCCGCCTACGGCGTTCTGTTCACCGTCCTGATCAATCATCGAGTGCTGCCGCATTTCATCGATGCCTTGTCGCATCCGAGCTTCTGATCCCACCAGGAGCCATCGCGAAGCCCAGTCGATTCACCGCTGACGGATGAACGATTCGTGCAGTGCGTAATGCCGTGTGCCGCCAAGTCGCGCATACTGGGGCTGGTTCTTAACCGGTCACCGCGAGGAGAACGAACGCATGGCTATGACACGCAAGTCGACAGCGAAGAAGTCCGCGGCAAAGAAAGCGCCTGCCAAAAAGGCGGCGACCAGGAAGAAGGTGTCAACCGGCAAGGCATCGGCTGGCAGCATCAGCAAACCAGCACCGCACAAGGCGGCGGTGAAGAAATCGGCGGCGAAGAAGCCCGCGGCCAAGAAAGCGGCGCCACACAAGGTTGTAGCGAAGAAGCCCGCTACAAGAGATGTGGCTGTGAAGAAGGCTGCGGCCAAGAAGACAGCGACCAAGCGAGTAGTGGCGAAAAAGTCGGCTGCAAGAAAATTACCGGCCGGGAAGGCGGCACCGAAGAAGGTCGTGGCGACGGCAGCCGGCAAGGTCGGCGCGAAGCCTGTAGCGAAGAAGCCTGCTTCGCACAAGCGTGCCGCCCGCAAGGGAGCGCCGACGAGACACATCAGCCCGGAAGAGGCCGTGGCTCATATCCAGGCGTTGCTCGATGCCAAGCGTGAACGAAATCAACGTGGGCCGAACTGGCCGGGCGTCAACCCATCGCGTGCTGCGCCGAATGCGTCGGACCTGCATCCGCCGGTATCCGGAACGGGTGCTGGCAGTGACGGTTATGTGCCATCAGCGCAGCGCAACGAACAGAGCAAGCGCAAGGGTTGATTCAGTGTGTCCACGCGTGCCGCGCCGTCTCCTCGACGGCCGGTCGGCGCATGTGCCGCATGATTGTGCGGCCAGCGCTCAGGGTGAGTTCAAGCATCATGGTCCAGCTTAGGGCTGTCATTTGCCGCGGACGTGAATCATGAAACGACTCTTGGCCTACCTCGTGCTGACCGTTGCAGCGGCGGTCTTGTCCGGCTGCTACTACGATCCCGGCTACAGTTACGTGCGCAGCTCGGGTTACAGCGGCGATGCCTACTACGGTAGCGGCAGCACCTACTACGCCGCGCCGGACTATTACAGTGGCTACTCTCCCGGCTACGGCGGCTACGGCGGCTACAGCGGCTACAGCGGCTACTACGGTTGCTGTTATGCGCCCGGGGTGAACATCGGCATCAGCGGGCGTTGGTATGGCGGTTCGCGCGATCGCGACTATCGACGTTATGACCATTCCCACAACCGTGGCTATCAAGGACGTGACCGCTACCGTGGCGGCCGGTCAGACCGCTCAAATCGCTCAGATCGCTCAGATCGCTCAGATCGCTCGGACCGCTCGGACCACCCTGACTCGCGTCGTCGCGGGCGCTCGTCCGACGGCCGTCATGATCGTCGTCATTGAGTGCCTGGGCTGATCGGTCGTTCGGGCACCCTCGGCGGGTGTTGCATTCGCGACCGCTGACCGGGTCGCTCGCTTTTCTCCGGCTCGTGGTTTGCACGGCGATGGGAGTCCTGTTATCGGCTTGCGGCAGCGTCCGTTATTACGTGCAGGCCGCGCACGGGCAGGGCGAGTTGATCATCCATCGCCGCCCCATCGACAAGCTGTTGCGCGATACGCACACCGATCCGAAGCTTGCCACGCGCCTGCGCCTGGCGTTGCAGGCACGAGCGTTCGCTTCGCAGCAACTGGGCTTGCCGGACAACCGCAGCTACACCGGCTATGTGCAACTGGATCGCCCCTACGTGGTGTGGAACGTGTTTGCCGCGCCACGTTACTCGGTGCAGGCCGTGCCGCAATGCTTTCCGATCGCCGGTTGCGTGGCCTATCGCGGTTGGTTCAGCGAGGCGGCGGCCAAATCCGATGCGGCAAGACTACGCACCGATGGCGACGACGTGTGGATCGGCGGTGTACCGGCGTACTCGACGTTGGGATGGTTTGCCGATCCGATCCTTTCCAGCATGCTGCGCTGGGATGACAACGAGCTGGCCGGCACGATCTTCCACGAGCTGGCACACCAGCTCATTTACGTGAAGAGCGACACCGCGTTCAATGAATCCTTTGCTACCTTCGTGCAGGAGCAAGGCCTGCGCGCCTGGCGTGCCTCGCGTGGTCTGCCACCGCCAGATGATCACCAGCAGGCCATGGCCGACGGGTTTACCCGCCTGGTGCTGGATCTGCGCGAACGCTTGAAAACCTTGTACGCCAGCGGCGCCGACTTAGCGGCAATGGCGGCCGGCAAACAGCGAGAGATCGCGGCTTTTCGCGCGCGTTACGAGGGCTGGCGCCAACAACACTGGCCCGGCGACCACCGTTACGATACCTGGGTGGCCCAGCCAATCAATAATGCGCGGTTGCTGCCGTTCGGTCTGTACGACCAGTGGACGCCAGCGTTTGCCGTGCTGTTCCAGCGTGCCGAACGCAGCTGGCCGGCGTTCTATGCCGAGGTGCGCGTGCTGGCACGAGCAACGAGAACGCAGCGCGACCAAAATCTGCAGGCGCTGTTGCCATCCGGCGAATAGACCCCGGCTTCAGTGCTGGATGGCGGGCTCGATCTTGCGGCCGGCCATGTGCCGCAGATAGGCCAGGACGGCGTCGAGATCGGCGTCAGACAGGGTCTTCCGGTCGAAGCCTGGCATTTTTGCCCGCGGCCATCGCCGCAGCGATTGCGGGTTGCGAATATACGCCCGCAGCAAGTCGGCACGCAGGTATTCGGTGGGGTTGTGCGGGAGGTTCAGGTCCGGGCCCAGTTTCGTATCGCCGGCGCCGTTCAGCGTGTGGCAGGCAAAGCAGGTGCGCTGGAACACGGTCAAGCCGCGCCGTGCCGGGCTGCTGCTGGGCAGAGCCGGGTCCGGCAGGATGGTCGGAAAGCGCACCGCAACGCTGTCCAGCTTGCGTATCGTGGTCAGTTGGTACGGCCACTGCTCGGGGCTGACCTGGGCCGCTTGCGGTCTCGTCCACACCACGTAGAACGGCCCGGCGTTGCCGTGCCGGCCAGGGAGGCTGGGCCAGCGCCGGGCCGGCTCCTCGATCGCCAGCCAGGCCTCGCTGCCGCGCCGGTTCAGGATCAGCGCCGCGGGAATCTCGGCGGCGAAACCGTCGGCGCCGACGAACTGCAGTTGGTCTGCCGGGGTGATGCCGCGGAGCAGTTTGGCCAGCGGTACCGCGCGGTATCGCGTCGGGCGCTTGAACGCCGTATCGACGGGCACCTCGATGGATCGAACGTCAGGACGTGCCAGCAGCGCGGCTGTCGACCAGTGGACTGCGCCATTGCCCAGGTTGACGGTGAGCTCGGCAGCCCGGGCGGGCGCGCCCGCTCCCGCTACAAGCAAGGTCAGCCCAAGCAGGCAGCCGGCGATCAGCTTCATCAGGGACTCCAGCCGCGGGGGATTTCCGCACGAATGTCGCTCAGTGTAGGCCAGCCGAGGTGGCCCCATCCGGCGCTGGCGGGCCGGTTCGAGCGCGCTCCCTGTCGCCAGGCTGAACGCCATCTCGTGTGCACATTGAACTCACATGGGTCCGGACACACTAAGTCCACGTATCGCCGTGATGGCGACAAGAAGTGGCGCAAATCACCGCGCTGCTGAGGGGCCGGCCTTACCTCCCCTGGAGGCCGCCTGACAAACCCCATCGGTCCTCCCCTGGCCGGTGGGGTTTTTTTTTGCAGGGCGTTTCGTTCCCACCAACGGGCATGCCGTGCCGCATGGATAATGGGCCGGCCAGAACTCCCACACCCGCCTGGGCCACAGATGATCATTGATTCGCTGCTCGACACCGACCTGTACAAGTTCTCGATGATGCAGGTCGTGCTGCACCAGTATCCGGCCGCCCAGGTGGAGTACCGCTTCAAATGCCGCACCCCGGGCATCGATCTGGTGCCGTACATCGGCGAAATCCGCGCCGAGCTGGCAGCGCTGTGCGGTTTGCGCTTTGCTGTGGATGAGCTGGACTACCTGCGTAACTGGCGCTTCATCAAGAGCGACTTTGTCGATTTCCTGGGCTTGTTTCAGCTCAACGAGAAGTACGTGCAGATCACGCCTTCAGCCGGTATACCCGGGGAGATAGAGATCCACATCCGCGGCCCCTGGCTGCACACGATCATGTTTGAGGTGCCGCTGCTGGCGATCGTCAATGAAGTGTACTTTCGTCGGACCAGCGCAGGGCTGGATCTGGCCGAGGGGCGAGAGCGCCTGCAGGGCAAGATCGCGTTGCTGCGCGACACCCCGGAATACGCCGGTTGCCGAATCGCCGACTACGGTACGCGCCGGCGCTACTCGCGGACGTGGCAGGAGGAAGTGGTCACCAGCTTGCGCGACGGGCTTGGTGCACAGCTGGCCGGCACCAGCAACGTGTGGCTGGCGTACAAACTCGGCCTGACCCCGCTGGGTACCTTGGCGCATGAATACCTGCAGGCGCACCAGGCGCTGGGACCACGGCTGCGCGATTCGCAAGTGGCCGCGCTGGAGGCGTGGGCGCGCGAGTACCGCGGTGACCTCGGCATCGCGCTGTCCGATGTGTACGGGCTCGATGCGTTTTTGCGCGATTTCGACATGTACTTCTGCAAGCTGTTCGACGGCGCCCGCCACGATTCCGGTGACCCGTTCGAGTGGGGCGAGAAAGTGCTGGCACACTACCAGGCCAACCGGGTGGACCCGCGCGACAAGGTGCTGGTTTTCAGCGATGGCCTGGATGTTCCCCGGGTGATGCAGCTGTACGCGCATTTCCGGGGGCGCTGCCTGCTGGCCTTCGGTGTGGGCACCAACCTCACGAATGATGTCGGCCCCACGCCGCTGAACATCGTGATCAAGATGATCCGCTGCAACGGCCAGCCCGTGGCCAAGCTGAGCGACTCACCCGGCAAGGACATGTGCGAGGATCAGGCCTACGTGACGTATCTGCGCCGAGTATTCGAGATCCCCGCTTTGCCGGATTGATTGCCATCGCATTTGGCCGTCCATACGGTCGTCGGCAATGGAGCAGGATGCGTGTGATCATGCCGTGTGCTGACGATGGCGGGCAAAGTATGTGCGGATAGCGTACGCTGGCTGACGGGTACTTCAGCGGGAGCACGTGCATGACCAGCGTCTACGATTTCACCGTGAATGACATCGACGGCAAGCCTCGTTCGCTGGCTGAATGGCGCGGCAAGACGTTGCTGATCGTCAATGTTGCCTCGAAATGCGGCTTCACCCCGCAGTACCGCGGGCTGGAAACGCTATATCAGGACCAGCACGACCGGGGACTGGTGGTGCTGGGTTTCCCGTGCAATCAGTTCGGCCAGCAGGAGCCGGGCGACGAGGCCGAGATCAAGGACTTCTGCAGTACCCAGTACGACGTGACCTTCCCGATGTTTGCCAAGATTGACGTGAACGGCCGTGATGCCGATCCGCTGTATAAGTGGCTGAAGAGCGAGGGCAAGGGCATCCTCGGCAGCGAGGCGATCAAGTGGAATTTCACCAAGTTCCTGGTCGATGTCGACGGTCAGGTGGTGAAACGTTATGCGTCCACCGACACGCCGCAGAAGATTGCGGCCGATACGCTGGAGCATTTGGGCGGCTGAGCCAGCGACGTTTCCTGAATTCTGCCGCGCATCCGCGGCACCGGCCGCTCAATCGCTGCGGCGGTCGTTCGCCAGCAGCACTGCGATCGCGTCCAGGTCATGGCTGGCAGGCCGCGCACCGGCCGGGGGGACGTAGTTCTCCAGCATGATCGTGAAGGCCAGGTGTTCACCGGCCGCCGTCGTGACGTAGCCAGCCAGGCTGTCCACGTAGGTCATGCTGCCGGTCTTCGCCTGCACGTTACCCGCAGCAGCAGTCCCGCGCATGCGATAGGCCAGGGTGCCGTCCACACCGGCCAGCGGCAACGCGTCGCGTAGTTGCGCGGCATATGGTTGGGCTGCCAGATACACCAGCAGGCGCACCATGGCGTCCGGCGTCACCAGATTGCGGCGGGACAGGCCGGTTCCCTCGGTGACTTGGCTGACCGCTGGCGCGACACCGATTCGGGTCATCACGCCGCGCAATGCACTGATACCCCGACTCTCGCTGTCGCGGAAGCCTTCCGGCACCGAATCCGGGTTGGCCTGTTCGTGTACACCAACACTCAACAGCAAGTTCTGCAGGTAGAGATTCTGCGAGCGCTTCAGACCGCGCCGCAGAATCTCCAACAAGGGCGGCGAGCGCAATACGCCCAGGGTGCGGGCATGGGCAAGCTCGGTGCTGTCGTCTTGCGGCCAGTGCAGCACCCGGATGTTGCCGCTGACGTGGATGCCGCGCTGCGCCAGCGCCGCGCGCAGTTGCAGGGCTGCCTGCATGGCCGGATCGTCCATCGCCAGGCGGAAGTGCCGTGGCGACGCCTGCGCCGGGATGCTGCCGAACACGTACAAGGTGGGGCTGTCCGGCGCCCGGTAAAGGTTGATATCGCTCGGCGTTTGCCGCCGCGTGGTGTCAATCCTGCCCACGACCCTGGCAATGCCACTCACCGGGGCGAGCCTGACGCGGGCACTCAGCCCAGGCGCGGTGCCCGGCGTGACCGTGACGCGAACGACGTTCTCATCGACGCTCAGTGCGGATGACGGCACCGCGAACCAGCTCTGCAGGTCGCCTGCCTCCCAGCCGGCGCCGAACGACGGCCCGGTAAAGTAACTGTCGTCGGCGACCAGGTCGCCATGCACCCGGCGCACGCCGTGCGTGCTCAATTGCGACGCCAGTTGCTCGGCCCAGTCGGTGCTATCCGCGGTGCCCAGGGTCGGGTCACCCATGCCCCGAAGAACCAGGTGGCCCTCCAGATTGCCATTGTGGATGGTGCCGCGGGCCAGCAGAAGGGTGGGAAAGCGATAGTCCGGGCCCAGCGTGGCGAGACTCGCCGCGGCGGTGAAAAGTTTCGCAATGGAGGCGGGTTGTGCCAGGTGGTCGGCGCGATGCGTGTAGAGCGTGCGCCCGGTATCGAGTGAGACCACGGCGATGCCCCAGTTGGCATGCGCAAATCGTGGCTGCCTGATCAGCGCATCGATCTGCGCGGCAAGACCGACGCTTGCACCGGTCGTCGGCGCCGGTGCGGTCGCGAACGAGACCGTTCCGGACAGCATGCCGGCGGCGATCAGGGCAAGCCGGAGACAGGAGCGGATGCGGCGACGTGGCAGGCTGGGCATGTCTTCAGTATCGCCAATCAGGCCCGCGCGTGCAGGCTCAGCTGCGTCGTTCTGTTACCCTTGGAGCTTCGTGCCGGCGCTGCCGGCGGACACGAACCCCTCAAGAGACCTGATGATGCAGATTGCCCGAAACGCCGTTGCCGCCTTCCACTACACGCTGACCGACGACCAGGATCAGGTCATCGACAGCTCTGCGGGCCGTGATCCGCTGACCTATCTGCATGGCAGTGGCCAGATCGTGCCCGGCCTGGAGAAGCAGATGGAGGGGCGCTCGACGGGCGACAAGTTCAGTGCCGAGGTGACTCCTGAAGAAGGCTATGGCGTGCACCAGTCCGAATTGATGCAGGAAGTGCCGCGCGACGCATTCCAGGGTGTCGAGGACATCCAGCCGGGCATGCAGTTCCAGGGTCGCGGTCCGCAGGGCGAGATCAATGTCACCGTGACCAAGGTCGAGGACGACAAGGTTTTCGTCGATGGCAACCATCCGCTGGCGGGCAAGACCCTGTATTTCGCCATCGAGGTGACCGATGTGCGTGAAGCGAGCGCAGAAGAGCTCGAACATGGCCATGTGCACGGCACCGGCGGTCATCAGCACTGATCGTCAACGCATACCCTGCATGACCCAGTCGCGCTGAGGAGACTCAGCGGGCTCGGGTCGTCGATGACAGAATCAATACCAGTCGAGCAACGTGACGCCCAGACCCAGGTAGGTGGCGTTGTGGTTGTAGTCGACCAGGCTTTCACCGTAGCCCTTGAACAGCTCCGTGTAGCCGCGCAAATTGCCGGCGATCGGGAAGCTCCAGCTGAATCGGGCCGAGCCGTGTTGCCGGCTGCCGCCACGGAACGAATCGCGCAGGGTCAGGCCGAATTCCTGTCCGTGCCACTCGCGCACGATTTGCATCTCTCCACGGCCGGCATAGTCGCTGATGTCGGGGTTGTCGTCGGTGTCCCTCGACTCGGGTATGCGCCACCACGGCCGCAACATGACGGTCCAGCCGTCGCGCTCGAAACCGACATTGGCGGCGATCCGGTTCCAGCCGCGTGATCGCTGGTTGCTGCGTCCATTGGACTGGTGGTCCAGGCCAATGCCCAGCAGCCGACCATCCCAACCCAGCACGTGGTAGTCAGTGTTGAATACCAGCATGAGCTCGGGTTCGTAGTTGGTTTCGCGGAACGGGCGCGACTGCGCGGTGTTGTAGACCTGCCAGCGCGAGGATTGCGTATAGGCAAGCCATAGATCGCCGGCGTCGCCGAACACGCCTTGCCAGATCTTGGTCTTCAGGCTGAGCTGGAACTTGGATTCGATGTTTTCCAGTCGCTCGTTGCCAGTTGCCGTATCGTCGGAGTTGGAACTGTGTGGCTGGGTGCTCTGGTTGCTACTGGCGAAGAACGGCAGGACGTAGACCGGCTTGTAGCCGCGGATATTGAAGGTACCGAGCTTGCTTTCCCGAGACAGTTCCCAGCGACTGTCGAGCAGCGACAGCGGCGTGGCCACGTCGCTGTCATCGGCGCTGGAGGCTGGCGGCGAGGCACCGTGGTCAAGGCCGAACATGCTTCCGTCGGGGGCGGCTCCCACCCTCCGTTTCTGCGCGGCGGGAAGGTTGTCCCGGCCCGAGGCGTGGTCATAACAGGCCAGACGCTGCCCGTCACTCTCGATCGCAGTGCAGCCGCGAATGTCCATCGGGTCGGGGTTCTGTGCGCGTACGGTGGCGGCCATCGCGCACAGTGCCAGCGCCGCGAAGACCACGGCCGGGTGAGATCTCATGGGCGCTTCCGTGTTCGGGTCGGCCGGGTCGCAAGATGTAGCAGGTCGGGCTTGGGCATGCCGGCGATTTTATCCAATCGGCGTGAATGCACGCTTCACGTTCGCCTGGTTTCGCCACGCCAATCCGGCCGCACCCGTCGCGCACCAGGCTCGCTACTTCAGCTGCTTCACCCAACGCGCGTACTCGGACTGGCTGATCTTGCCGTCCTTGTTGCTGTCGGCATTGAGGAAGTCGTTCGCCAGCGGAGGATAGGCAACGGCCTGTTCGGCGGTGATGCCGTTGCTGTCGCCTGACAACTGCTTGAAGTCCGGCGCCGGGCCGGCTAGCGGTGCCGGTGCCGGCATGCTGTTGATGACGACCTCGCCTTGCGGCGTCTGGTAGGTTGCCGAGTGGGTGACGGATTCAGCCATCGTTGGCGCCGTCGCGGGTGTCGTGGCGTCCTGCGCGATCGCGGCGCCGCCAAACAGCATGGCGCCGGCGACGAGGCCGGGAATGAAAGAGTGACGTAGCTTCATGATGAATACTCCATGCCAGAATGAGCGCCTGGCTAACGCGAGCCCGGGTCGATCCTTGACGGTCTGCAGCCACGCCGGCCGCCGAGTTCAACCTCAAGGCAGCCTAACAACTGATGTGTATAGATCAGTTCAAGATGAAGGTCATGAAACCGTGAAGGCGTCATCCTGTTGAGCGGGGCTTCAGCTGTCTGGCGACCGTTGAGCGTGGCGCAGGCGCGCCGGTTGCAGCTGGCTGCGCAGGGCTTGCTGCAACCCTTGCGGCGGCGTGCCCGGCGCGGCGACGTGGTGGCCGCGATCGAGCACATGCGGCTGCTGCAAATCGATACCATCCACGTGGTGGCACGCAGCCCCTACCTGGTCCTGCATGCGCGGCTTGGCGACTATCCCATGGACTGGCTGGACGAGGCCCTCGCCGGCGGCCAGCTGGCCGAGTGCTGGGCGCACGAGGCGTGTTTCGTCAGCGCGGCGGATGTCATGTGGCACCGTGCGTGGCGCGAGCGACGCGGTCAGCATTGGGCGCACCGGAACGCCCAACGCATGTATCGCGAACAACGTGGCGAGATGGATGCCCTGCTGGAACATATTCGCGCGCTCGGCCCGGTGCGCTCGGCGGACTTTGCGCAACCCGACGGACAGCGTGAGGTGGGTTGGTGGGCATGGAAGCCGGAAAAGCGTTGGCTGGAAGCCTGGTTCGCGTTGGGCCAGCTGATGGTGCTGCGGCGCGAGCGATTCCAGCGCGTCTATGACTTGGCCGAACGCGTGCTGGCCAGACTGGATCCGCCGCCAGACCCGACAGTGGCGAATCTGACCGCGACCGAACTGCGCCGTCACTTCATCCTCGCCAGCGTGCACGCGCTGGGGGTGGCGCCGGTTGCTTGGATCGCGGACTACTTTCGGCTGAAACCCAAGGTCACCGAGCGTGAGCTGGCTCCGCTGCTGACCAGCGGTGAGTTGCTGGCAGTGTCGGTACAGGGGTGGACCGCTCCGGCCTATGTCCATCGTGACAACGCGGATTTGCTGGAACGGGCGCGCGGTGGACGCCTGCGCGCCACCCATACTGCGTTGTTGTCACCGTTCGATCCGCTGGTTTGGGATCGCGCGCGGCTGCGGGCGATGTTCGATTTCCAGTACACCGTCGAGTGCTACACGCCGGCAGCCCGCCGTCGCTACGGTTATTTCGTGTTGCCGATTCTGCACCGCGGCCGCCTGGTTGGCCGGCTGGATGCCAAGGCCCATCGCACCGACGGTGTATTCGAGATCAAGTCGCTGTACCTGGAGCCTGGCGTGGATATCGAGCCGCGGCTGGTGAAGGAACTGGCCGCGGCGGTCGCCGCCACGGCGCGCTGGCATGGCACGCCCGGAGTGCAGGTGACCCACAGCCGACCGCCGGCACTGGCGAAGCTGCTGCGCGCCGAACTGCGCCTGCTGGGGTGAGCACTGCCCTAGGAGTCTGTCGGGCTTTGGTTGGCCGGTCTGCGAATCCGCCTGTGCGGTCCATATTTCCGCCGATTCTTGGTCCATAGAATTACTATGGACCGGCAAATCGTCAAAAATCTGTCCCTGGCGGCTGGAGCCGGCTCCGTCGCGCACGGTTTGCCATGCAGGGCCTGGCGCAAGCTGCGTGCCAGTGAGTTGCAGCGCTCGGCCAGCAGTGGGCGAACGTCCGGGTTCTGCGAGTCGCGCAGCAGGTTGGTGCGCATCGCTTCATAGCGCGACTGCAACTGGTCGGGCGCAAAAATTTGGGCGGCCCGGTGGCAGGCGAGGTAGCTCGACAAATAGTCGTCGCAAGCCGCAATGTCGGTGCGGTCCGGCAGCTCGGCGTTGCTGCTGCCGGTAGCCGTGCGCTCATGTCGGACGGTGCGGCTGGCCGGGGTGGCCGGCGCGACCGGGGTGCTGGCCGATCGCGGGGTTGGCGGGGTTGGCCGGGTAGTCGGGTGTTCGGAGCAACCAGCCAACAGCAGGCCGGCGATCATCGTCGCGGCCAGCGTCGTGCGGGGCAAGTTGGGCATGATGGGTTCTCCTGGGTAGGTCGAGTGTAGTCGCGACGATATGCAAGTGGCCGATCACCTCGTGTGACTGATTGTCACTAGACAGGATGCGGGGTATAGAAAATCTGAATTTGCCGGTTCGTTGCCGACCGCAATCCGTCGACGCCAGAACCTCGGGCTCCCGCCGCGGTATGCGCCACGCTGGGGTTCGCGCCCCGTTGGCCGGCATGGGCATCCACGGGCGGAGAGGGCGGGTCAGCCATGTGTCGCCGGCGGTGCCCGTGCTGGCGACGAGGAAACCTCGCCCCGGCATGGGTTTTTTCGGTCTGGAGCATCGTTGCAACAAACCCCTTGACAAATCACTTTCCTTAAAAAATCCGTTATGCTTGCCTTGCTGCGTCTGCTCGGCCACGTGCGTGTCCATTGGGGATTTTCTTGAATCCGTCTGTTGCACCCGACCTCGGCATGCTCAGTAAACTGTCGGCCCGTGGGGGCCGGTATGTCCGTTAGAGTCTGGATTGGATCGGAGTGTGAGTCATGTCGGATCATGAAACAGGTACAGTCAAGTGGTTCAACGACGCCAAGGGGTTCGGCTTCATCAGCCGGGAGAGTGGCCCTGACGTGTTCGTGCATTTCCGCGCGATTACGGGTTCGGGTTTCAAGAGCCTGCAGGAAGGACAGAAGGTAAGCTTCAAGGTGGTCGACGGTCAGAAAGGCCTGCAGGCGGAAGATGTCACGCCGGTTTGATCCTGGAGGTTGCGGGATGCAGAAAAGGCCGGCAGTTGCCGGCCTTTTTTGTTGCAGCCGCGTCGATTGGTTACGCTGTCTGCATGCGTGATGATTCTGTTTCCCCCGTATTCGGACCGACCGCCGGGAGTGCCGGGGCAGTACTGGCGATCCCGGTATCCAGCGCGGACGGCGCGCGCTTCGAATTGCTGTGCGTCATGCCGGCTGCGCCATGCCGCCTGTTGTACTGGTTGCCAGCCATGGGCATGCCGGCGCGGCACTATCTCCCATTCGCCGAGGCGCTGGCGGCGCAGGGAGTGGGCGTGGTGCTGCACGAATGGCGCGGCATCGGCTCCAGCAACCGACGCGCTGGCCGTCGTGACGACTGGGGCTACCGGGAGTTGCTGCAGGACGATCTGGCCGCTGGCATGGCGACGCTGCGCCAGCGCTGGCCGCGGGTGCGACACAGCGTGGGTGGGCACAGCCTCGGTGGTCAGCTCGGCCCACTCCTGGCGGCTCTGCACCCCGAAGCATTCGACAGTCTGGTGCTGGTGGCCAGCGGCGCGCCCTACTGGCGCAAGTACCGGCGAGGCTGGCTGCTCGGGCTGTGTTTGGTGTTGGCGCCGGTGCTGGCAAATGCGTGTGGGTACCTGCCCGGGCGCCGACTCGGCTTTGCCGGCAACGAAGCGCGCGGAGTGATTGCCGACTGGGCGCGCAGCGGACGCTCGGGGCAGTACAGCGCCAAGGGCCTGGGTCATGATCTGGAGCAGGCACTGTCCGCTTTGTGCTTGCCCGTGCTGGCCTTGCGCCTGCGCGACGACTGGTTTGCGCCAGTGGCTTCGCTGGATTGGCTGCTGGGCAAGCTCGGCTCGGCGCCATGCGTCCAGGAAGTATTGACGCCACTGGACCTCGGCAATCGGTCGGCAAACCACTTCAGCTGGATGAAAGCGCCGGTACCGGTTGCCGCACGCGTTGCCGATTGGCTCGCTGCACTGGATGCACCGTCCGCCCCGTGTGACGACGCGGCCGCTTGATTGCCTTGCATCGCGCCAGCATTTCGATAGCCGCCTTCGCCCGGAATTGCCGATGAACCTGTTTGATCCGTTCACCCAGCGCAGTCTTACGCTCCGTAATCGCCTGCTGGTGGCGCCCATGTGCGAATACTCGGCTGTCGACGGCGTACCGAACGACTGGCACCTGGTACATCTGGGCAGTCGTGCCGTCGGCGGCGCCGGCGCGGTGATTGTCGAGGCCACGGCGGTATCGGCGCAGGGGCGCATTTCAGCGCAAGACACCGGGCTGTGGAATCACGCCCAGGTCGAGGCATGGCGGCCAATCGCCGGCTTCATCAAGGCGCAGGGCGCAGTCGCTGGCGTGCAACTGGCTCATGCCGGACGCAAGGCCAGCACGTTGCGACCCTGGGATGGGGATGGCCCGATAACCGCCGAGCAGGGCGGGTGGCTCACCATCGCCCCCTCGGCCCTGCCCTTCGATACCGGCTGGAATCCACCGCAGGCACTCGACCAGGCTGACATCCATGCGTTGATTGCGGACTTTCGTGACGCGGCGCGACGCGCCCTGGAAGCCGGCTTCGAGCTGATCGAGCTGCATGCGGCGCATGGCTACCTGCTGCACCAGTTCCTGTCGCCGCTGAGCAATCAACGCGAGGATTGCTACGGCGGCACCTTCGACAATCGCAGCCGGCTCGTGCGCGAGGTCGTCGCCGCAGTGCGCGAGGTGTGGCCGCCCGAGTTGCCATTGTGGCTGCGCCTTTCGGCCACCGACTGGGCACCGGAAGACGGCCCGCGCGGCTGGGACGTCGAGCAAAGTGTGCGGCTTGCACGCGAGCTCAAGCCGCTGGGCGTGGACTTGATCGATGTCTCCAGCGGCGGCTTGCTGCCGCACGTGAAGATCCCGTTGGCGCCAGGCTACCAGGTGCCGTTCGCGGCACGGCTAAGGCGTGAAGCCGGCATCGCCACCGGTGCAGTCGGGCTGATCACCGAGGCTGAGCAAGCCGCCGCGATCGTCGCCAATGGCGAGGCCGACGTCGTGCTGATCGCGCGCGCGAGCCTGCGTGACCCCTACTTTCCGCGCCGCGCCGCGAAGCTTTTGGGCGCCCGGATCGATGCGCCGCTGCCCTATCAACGAGCCTGGTAGTCAGGCCCGGCCACGCAATGGAGAAGACGATGGAAACCCGCCCGAGCCTGATCGAAGGCAAGCTGCACGACCTCGGCGACGGCTTCACCGTGCGCCGCCTGTTGCCGGTGCTGCAGGCACGGCACGTGGGCCCGCTGGTGTTCTTCGACTACATGGGGCCGGCTGCATTCGGCGCCGGCAAAGGGATGGATGTACAGCCACACCCGCACATCGGGCTGGCCACGGTGACCTGGTTGTTCGAAGGCGCGATCCGTCATCGCGACAGCCTCGGCAGCCTGGCTGATATCCGTCCCGGCGAGGTGAACTGGATGACCGCCGGGCGCGGCATCGCGCATTCCGAGCGCACGCCGCCGGATGAGCGGCGCGACGGGCAGACGTTGCACGGCGTGCAGATCTGGGTGGCGCTGCCACGGGCCGACGCCGAGGTCGCACCGGAGTTCCATCACCACGAGCGGGCGACGCTGCCGCGGATGCAGTGGCCGGGCGTCGATGCGGTGCTGATCGCGGGCAGCGCCTATGGCAAGGAGTCGCCGGTGAAGGTGTTTGCGCCAATGTTCCTGTCGGAGGTGACTCTGGTGGCGGGTGCCGAACTGGCCATGCCCGAAGGACATGTCGAGCGTGGTGTATTCGTGGTCGAAGGGCTCGTGGAGTGGGGCGGTTTGGAAGTTTCGGCGACCCGGATGGCCGTGCAGCTTGGCTCCTCGGCCCCACCGCTGCGCGCGCGCGCTGACAGCCGCCTGATTCTGTTCGGCGGTGCACCGCTGGATGGCGAACGCCACCTGTGGTGGAACTTCGTGGCCAGTTCGCGGGAGCGTATCGAACAGGCCAAGGCCGATTGGCGCGCGGGTGCGTTCGGCAAGGTGGCGGGCGATGAGGAGGAATTCATTCCGCTGCCGGACTGAGCTGGCATGCTCGCGCGGCCGCGACGACCTGAACGTGGCAGAATCGGACCAGGCCCTGGCGGAGCGCGACATGTCCGGTTTCAGCAGCTTCAGCGAGTTCTACCCGTTCTATCTTGGCGAGCACCGCAACCGCACGTGTCGCCGACTGCATTTCATCGGCAGCACCTTGGTGATCGTGGTGCTGGTACTGGCACTTTGGAGCGGCCAGCTGCGCTGGTTGTGGTTGATGCCGGTGATCGGTTACGGCTTTGCCTGGGTCGGCCACTACGTGTTCGAGAAAAACCGCCCGGCCACGTTCAAGCATCCGCTCTACAGCTTGATGGGCGACTGGGCGATGTACGGCCAGATGTTGACCGGCAAGATGCGCTTCTGATCCTGTCGCGTGTTGCCTCAGCGGTATTTGTCGTGACAGCTCTTGCAGCTTTCGCCGACCGGCTTGAGCACCGCCGCAAGTGCGGCACAAGTGGCGGGTGCGGCTTGCACGGCCTGCTGCAAACGATCCTGCAGCTGATGGGCGTGGTCGGTGAAGTCCGGCACGTCGGTACCAAATACCGGCGTGATATCGGTGGCGGTTGACTCGAGGCGGGCGAGGTGGTGCTGGATCTTCGTCGCATCGCACTGGTTGGCCTTGAGCGCGCTCTTCAGCTCGCCCACGTGATAGCCCATGGTGTGCATCACCGCCTTGGGCATCGGGTTGCGCTCGCTCAGCGCGTTCATCACGTTGGCGGTGCCGATGATGCCAATCACCAAGCCGAGCAGGATCATCAGCGCAACACGCATCGGTTCAACTCCATTTCGGGGTGGGAAAAGCGCAAGCATAGCCGCTGGGCCTGCCCGATAACTGAGGGCGCGGTAAAATGAGGTTTCATTGCCAATCGGACGACTCGTGACACTTGCGCAGCATATCGATTACCTCACGGGCCGCAGGTCGTGAGCGACGCCGATGGTTCGGCCGAGCGCTTTGCCGGCATCGAGCGCCTGTATGGGCGTGGCAGCGTGGACACGCTGGCGCAGAAGCATGTGTGCGTGGTCGGCATCGGCGGTGTGGGTTCATGGGCTGCCGAGGCGCTGGCGCGCAGCGGCGTGGGGCAGCTCACCCTGATCGATGCCGACGAAGTCTGCGTGTCCAACACCAACCGCCAGTTGCACGCGCTGGATGGTGAATACGGCAAGTCGAAAGTCGGCGTGATGGCGGCGCGCGCGCAGGCGATCAACCCGGCGGTCCGGCTGCAGGCGATCGAACGTTTTCTCACGCCCTCCACGCTGGACGAGTTGCTCGACCGCGGCTACGACGTGGTGCTCGATGCCTGCGATGCGTTCCGGGTGAAGCTGGAGACGATTGCCTGGTGCCGCCGGCGCAAGCTGCCGATCGTCAGCGTCGGTTCGGCTGGCGGGCGCACCGACTCCACCCAGATTCGCGTGCGTGACCTGTCACGCACCGAGCACGACGCGATGTTCAGCCTGATCCGCAAGAAGCTCCGCGCCGATTTCAACTTTCCGCGCAATCCAGATCGCTACTTCGGCGTGTCGGCGGTCTATTCGCTGCAGAATGTGCAGTATCCGCAACCTGACGGTACCGTGTGTGGCATGCGTCCGCCCGGTAGCGAGCCGATGAATCTGGCTTGTGGTGGCGGCCTTGGCGCGGCCACGCACGTCACCGGCGCGTTCGCGTTCGCGGCGGTAGGCAAGGTACTCGAGAAAGTCCTGAACCGGTAGGAGCCCGCTTGCGGGCGATGCAGTTGGTCTGATGCACCGGGTACGGATCAGATCAACCGCATCGCCCGCAAGCGGGCTCCTACGCAGCCTGGCTCGTCGGTGGGCGCGGGTTGCGAACGACTACCAGCCCATGTATTGCCCGCCGTTGATCGCCAGGTTGGCGCCGGTCATCCAGGCGTTTTCCTCGCCGGTGAGGAAGGCCACGGCGTGGGCGATTTCCTCCGGCTTGCCAAGGCGGCCGAGCGGGATCTGTGCTTCGATCTTGGCGCGTACCTCCTCGGGCACGGCCATCACCATGTCGGTGGCGACGTAGCCGGGCGAGACGGTGTTCACGGTGATGCCGAACTTCGCGTTTTCCTGCGCCAGCGAGATCGTGAAGCCATGCATGCCGGCCTTGGCCGCGGCGTAGTTCGCCTGGCCGTACTGGCCCTTCTGGCCGTTGATCGAGCTGATCTGCACGATGCGGCCCCATTTGCGCGCGCGCATGCCCTCAATCACCGCGCGGGTGACGTTGAAGCAGGAGTTCAAATTGGTGTTGATCACGTCCGTCCACTGCTGGTAGCTCATCTTGTGGAAGGTGGTGTCACGGGTGATACCGGCGTTGTTGACCAGGATGTCGACCGGGCCGCACTGCTCTTCGATGGCACGCGCCATCGCCATGCAGTCATCGGGGTCGGATACGTCGCCGCGCACCGTGCATACCTCGATACCCTCCTTGGCCATCGCCGCGCGCCAGGCCTTGGTCTTTTCCTCGTTGCGATAGTTGGTGGCAACCTTGTGACCTTGCTTCGCCAGGTAGCGAACAATGGCGGTGCCGATACCGCCGGTGCCGCCTGTAACCAATGCCGTGCGCTGGGTCATGTCGTCGATCTCCTGAGTGCTGAAGCCAAATCCTGCGGGTTACCGCCGTCGTCGCCGGTCGTTGTTGAACCCGGCAACGCGGGAACTGATTCAGTGACTACTTATAGCCGTTCAGCGAACAGAACGACCGCTGCAATGCGGCATAAGCGCGGGTTCGAAATCGCCCAGCGCATGGGCCAGCAAGCCGACCGCGTCGATGGGCATGTCAGGCAGCGGTCGACCCAGGAAGGCCAGCGCGCGGCGTAGCGCCGGCGTGGGGTCGGCCGGGTCGATCGGCCATGCCCGGCTGGATTTGGACAACTTGTTGCCCGTGTCATCCAGTACCAGCGGCAGATGACGATAGGCCGGCGTGGGCAGGCCCAGACAGCGTTGCAGCCAGATTTGTCGCGCGGTGGATTCAAGCAGGTCCTGCCCACGCACCACCTCGGTGATGCCCTGGAAAGCGTCGTCCACCACGCAGGCCAACTGGTAGGAATAGAGGCTGTCGGCGCGTCGTATCACGAAATCGCCGACGCTGTCGCGCAGGTTTTCGCGCTGCGGCCCCAGTACGGCGTCGTCGAAGCCCACCTCGATATCCGGCACGCGCAGGCGCCAGGCAGGCGGGCGCGCGGCGGTCGTGCGGCGAGTCTGGCCCTCGTTGACGCACTGGCCGTCGCGGTGGATGCCGCCGCTGGCGGCAAGCTGGCTGCGACTGCAGGTGCAAGGGAACACCAGGTCGGCGGCGCGCAGTTGCTCGAACGCCTCGTCATAGGTCGCCGACCGCTGCGACTGGAACAGCGGGGGCGTGTCGGCGACCAGGCCGAATGCGGGCAGCGCCACCAGAATCTGGGCCGCGGCGCCGGCCACTTCGCGGGGCGGGTCGATATCCTCCATGCGTACCAGCCATTGGCCGCCGGCGTGGCGGGCGCACAGCCAACTGCCCACCGCGGCCACCAGCGAGCCGAAGTGCAGTTGTCCGGTCGGTGAGGGCGCAAAGCGACCGCGGTACGTCATGGCGGCATCATATCGGCCGGGCGCTCTTGAAACCGCGGCAGAGTGCCCGAATCTTGAGGCCAGTCGTCGCGTTCCTGCGGCCTCCCAGGGGGTAGTGCGGTACCGGTCCGCCGGTCGCCAATCGAAGGGAACGTCGACCTGCCATTACTGCACCCTATGGAGTTGAGTCTGCCCATGAACGCGCCTGTCGCCGAAACCCGCCAGTTTGAAGCCGAAGTTGCCCAGGTCCTGCGCCTGGTCACGCATTCGCTGTACTCGCACAAGGATATCTTCCTGCGCGAGCTGATCTCCAACGCCTCCGACGCCTGCGACAAGCTGCGCTTCGAGTCGATCGCCCATCCCGAACTGTCGGCCGACGACAGCGAGCTGCACATCGACGTCAGCTGGGATGCGGACGCACGCACGATTACCGTGCGCGACAACGGCATCGGCATGAGTCGCGACGAGGTGGTGGCCAACATCGGCACCATCGCCAGCTCCGGCACGCGCCGCTTCCTCGAAGCGATGAGCGGCGACCAGCAGGCCGACGCGCGCCTGATCGGCCAGTTCGGCGTGGGTTTCTATTCGGCGTTCGTGGTTGCCGACAAGGTCACTGTGACGACACGTCACGCGGGTGCGCCCGAAAACGAAGGCGTGAAATGGGAGAGTGACGGCAAGGGCGAGTACTCGCTGGAGCAGGTCGACCAGCCACAGCGGGGCACCTCGGTGGTCTTGTATCTCAAGGCCGACGAGGATGAGTTCCTCAAGGGCTGGCAGTTGAAATCGCTGATCCGCAAGTATTCCGATCACGTGGCCTTTCCGATCCGCATGCCGGTGGAGAAGGATGGCAAGCTCACCGACGAGCTCGAGACCACCAACGCCGCGTCCGCGCTGTGGACCAAGTCCAAGAGCGATATCTCCGATGAGGACTATCAGGGCTTCTACAAGTCGCTCGGCCACGATTTCAATGATGCGCTGGCCTGGACGCACAACCGCGTCGAAGGCAGCCAGAGCTTCACCACCTTGCTGTATCTGCCGTCGCAGCCGCCGTTCGACCTGATGATGGGCGGCCGCGACGAGCGCAAGGGACTCAAGCTCTACATCAAGCGCGTTTTCATCATGGACGCGGCCGAGGAATTGCTGCCGAACTATCTGCGTTTCGTGCGCGGCGTGGTCGATGCGGACGACTTGCCACTCAATGTCAGCCGCGAGATCCTGCAACACAACCGCCAGGTCGATCGCATCAAGGGCGCCTGCGTCAAACGCGTGCTCGACCTGATCGAGAAGTTGGCCAAGGATGAGCCGGAAAAGTTCGCCACCTTCTACAAGGCCTTCGGCAACACGCTCAAGGAGGGCATCAGCGAGGACGCCAACAATCGCGAGCGCATCGCCAAACTGTTGCGCTTTGCCAGCACCAAGGGCGAAGGCACCACGCAAAATGTCTCGATGGACGACTACATCGGTCGCATGGCCGTCGGCCAAGACGCGATCTGGTACATCACCGCCGATAGCTACAAGGCCGCCATCGGCAGCCCGCAGCTGGAAGCGTTCAAAGCGAAGGATATCGAAGTGTTGCTGATGTCCGATCGCATCGACGAGTGGATGATCGGGTCCCTGAGCGAATACGAAGGGAAAAAGCTCAAGAACGTCGCCAAGGGCGACGTGCCGCTGGACGATGCCGACAAGAAGAAGCAGGAAGAGGCCAGCAAGGAAGCCGAGCCGCTGCTGAAGAAGCTCAAGGTATTGCTCGGCGACCTCGTGGGTGAGGTGAAGGTTTCGGCGCGCCTTACCGACTCGCCGTCCTGCCTGGCCTTGTCCGACTACGAAATGGCGCCGCACCTGGCCCGCCTGCTGCGCGAGGCCGGGCAGGACATGCCCGAGTCCAAGCCCACGCTGGAGATCAATCCGGCACATGCGCTGGTCAAGCGGGTCGAGAGTGAGGCCGACGAAGACAAGGCGCGCGATCTCGCCACGCTGTTGCTGGAGCAGGCGGAGATTTCCGCTGGCGCACAGTTGCCGGATCCGGCGGCGTTCGTGCAGCGGATGAATCGGGTGTTGCTGGGGTGAGGTGCGTGGCGCCTTGCTGATGTGAGGAAGCCCGCCATTCGGCGGGCTTTTTCCTTTCGCAGGCAGGGCAGATGTAAACCATATCACTTAGTGATATGGTTGTAGTCATGAAACGGATATTCAGAACAAGGACGTTCAGCCGTTGGATGAGCAAGGCGGGTCTGGCCGATGCCGGTCTGTGCCAGTCCGTAACCGAGATGGAAGCGGGTCTGATCGACGCCGACCTCGGCGGGCAGGTGGTCAAGAAACGGGTTGCCTTACCCGGCCGTGGAAAGCGTGGAAGCGCACGAACCATTGTCGCCACCAATAGAAGTGATCGCTGGTACTTCATCTTTGGTTTCGGCAAGAACGAACGATCGAATATTGATAGACACGAGCTGCGCGCATTGCAGGAGCTGGCGTCAGATCTTCTGGGTCAGGACGCCGCCGCCATTACCGCTGCGCTGAAGGCTGACGAACTTGTGGAGATAGGCTATGACCAACAAAATCCGCAAGAGCCGCATTCTTGCTGAAGTCCATGAAACGGTGACGGGGCTGCATCAGGCCGGCGTGATCAGCAAGCGCCGCATGCACGAGTACGACGTGTTGAGCAATCTCGCCGTACCGACATTGGGCGCGATCGAGATCAAGCTGATCCGCGAGAACTCAAAGCTCAGCCAGGCCGTCTTCGCCGCCGTGCTCAACACCAGCGTCTCCACCGTGCAGAAGTGGGAGATCGGTGAGAAGAAGCCCAGCGGCCCTTCGCTGAAGTTGCTGAACTTGATTGATCGCAAGGGGTTGGAGGCTGTTTTGTAGATGGGTGGCTGGTGCATTGCATCTTCACCAAAGGATTGGGTGCTGCCTACGCAGTGGAAGTAGCTCTGACCCCGATAGTGCTCCGTTCCCCTGTCGAATTAGAAGCAGTTGGGAGACAACGAGCAATCCCATTGGCCTCCCGTGCGGAGGAATCGGCATGTCAGATCTCTCAAACCACCCCACAACGGCAGTGAAGCGATTTCTTCTGTGGTGGCCGAGCGAAGCCCCTGAAATTCATGAAAGGCATGATCGTCATCGGTCGGGCCTCCGCCGAAAACGTAGAGCTGCTCGCACAGGGGCGGCACTCCGACTTGCTCAGCGACGAAGCACGCCTCCGCATCACAGCACTCGCGAATCATGTCTTCCTCAATGTCGTGGCTTGCGCCATACAGAAGTAACATGCCGCCGGCCTTGTAGTTCGAGGCATCGCGGTACTGGTAAATAAAAACGTTGCGCTCGCCGTCGTCTTCATCTTCATGTAGAAAATAGATGGCGTCCGGCGTGTCTGCAGTCCACGCGCGTCGAGTCATGATGTAGCCAAGCTTGTTGACGATATGAAACCCCGGCATGGCATACCAATTTTCATCCTCGTAAGCACCGGTATCAACGATGGTCCAGACGTGTTCGAGCCGCTGATCTCTAACGTCGTCGTAGTCAAACATGCCGCTATCCGCCTTTTGGATAACGCCCCAGTCATCCCAGAATATGTCTTCGGAAATGTGTTCGTCGCTCATGGGGTGGCCTCAATCGACAGGTTGTGAGTCAAGCATGGTGTGTCGATGTTTCGCTATGAGTGACGGGTCGGGTGCGAAGCGCTCGGGCATTTCGATTTGCTTGCCGTCGCTGGGCCAGAAGACTTTGCGCAGGAAGGTGTCTTTGCTAGCCTTGATGCGCTCGGATAGCACGACGCGCCAATCGTCGCTCAGCGTAAATAGATAGCTGTCGAAAGCTTTGTCGTGGATCGGGGACAAACACAGGCCGTTGCTTGGGTTCAGGCGATTGGCCTTATCGGCGCTCCACGGCACGATGTGGCTGGCGACTAGTAGACGCGAGTCGCTCACACCGGAAATGCAGCAACGACCTCGGTAGCTGGCAAGCACGGCGCGGCGAAAGAAGTTCTGTTTGACGCGTTGCTGCACGATGGCTTCGCGTGTTTCGCCGGTAAAGTCGGTTAGCGTGATGTCGTGGCCGACTTCGTTGGTAACGCTGGGTTTGAATCCATGTTGGTGAAGCAGGTATTGACGTAGCTGTTCGCATTCGACGGTGAGGCGTTCCCAATCGGCGTGGAACTCGTCCCAAATTTCCCGATCCAGCGCGGATGCACCACTTAGACCCTTGCGTCCCGTGCTGGTAATCGATGGATCGAGACTGGCGAAATTGACGAGCTTCATCGCTAGCGCGCTGGGTGTGCGTCCGATTAGCTCAGCCAATCGGATGATTTGTGGATTTCTGTTGTGCAATTTGCCGAACGGTGTCTGGCAGTAGCAGTTGAAGGCGAGCTTGAGTTGCTCGGACGTCCAGTTGCCTTTGCTTGAGAAGGCGGTAGGCGAAATGCTGGCCGTGTCGATCATGGTGGCTTCCTTGGCGATGAGCTTGGAATCTACGTACATTGCTACCGTATCGATCAGCGACACAACCGCTGCTTCGGCGAGCTAGCGCGGCATTTTCCAACGCGAAGATGGCCATGGGCGGTAAAACTCTGAGGCTTGCCTGTCTCAGCAAACGCGACGCCAACGCTCACAGCTCGTCTCATCGAGGTGTGCGTTCGTCGATCGCCTACTTCGCAGGCCCCATCGCGACCGGCAGTCGTCCGCCGGTACGTCCTTGTTCCGGATCAGTTTGCGCAGGAACAGGATCGATGCGACCGAGGCGAAGCCGACGTACACGATGCCCTTGCCGGCCAGAAGCCGTTGCATGGCGCAGGCGACTTCCGGCGGCGTTCGGGCGGCGGACGAATCGGGTGTTGCGGGGGTGAGGCGCGGGGCGCCTTGCTGATACAAGAGGCCCGTCATTCGGCGGGCTTTCCTGTCGCTTACCTGATCCGCTCCGCGCTACCTGCGGGCGATGCTTTGGGAGCCTGCAGGACGGTCTGGCGAACTGGCGGCGTCGATGTCGGTGCGTAGCTTCGGCCACGCCGAGGCGAATATTCGTGCTGGCGGAAGGACGGTATCCGCTGTCGGCCGTAGCCGGGATGCTGGGGCGCCAGCGCCAGTCGGTGGCCGTCGATGTGGACCCAATACCATGACCCCGCGGGTACGGGCGAGGTCGACACATAGGCAAACCGGACGTCGTAGTCACCCGTCGGACGTGGCGCCGACTGCAATGCCAGATTGATGACGAACTGGCTCGACATCGGGCGACCACGCTTGTCGGTCGCCGGATGGCTGATCATTTCATCCAGGTTCTCGCGAAGC
>CAJDTN010000011.1_pt1 | contig 47098 bp, 53 predicted proteins | sample 7389801 | NCBI WGS metagenome assembly CAJDTN01 (sample SAMEA7055653, study PRJEB34461) | soil metagenome | biome: terrestrial ecosystem; feature: Peninsula; material: soil | place: Antarctica | collected 2016
CGAAGCTGCCGGTGCGGCCGAGCACCTGCTGGTAGTGACCAGTGAACCACTGCCACATCGCGTCCCGCCCGGCGGCGGTATCGCGACCGCCCATCAGCAACGAGCCCATCTCGCCGACCTTGACCTGCTTGTCCAGGGCGAAGTCGCGCACCTGCGCCGCCAGCGTTGGCTCATCCACTTTGGCGAGGCCGCCGAGGATACCGTTACGCAGTGCCGCGTCGCTGGTCTTCGGCAAAACGGCGATCAAGGCATCGACCGCGCGCTTGCCGTGCGTCTGCACCGCAACGCCCAGCGCATCGCCGAGCAGGTCCGGATCGGCAGCAGCGAAATCAAGGGTGCCATCAGCGCGAGGTTTGAGCACTGCCTCACCCTGCTTCAGGAGCGCAGCGCGTACCTCGGGTACCTTGAAATCGAACGCCAGGAAGCCGGCGAGCGTGCTGCTCCGATTCACCTGCCTTTCGCTGGTAGCCGAGCTGTTCGAGGCGCGGCAGGTAGGCGTCCTTCACCCATGCGGTGAGGCGCGCGCGCTGCGCGTCGGTGCGCGCCTCGTGATGATGGATCCATTCCAGCTCGCCCAGCGGTGCGGTAGCCACGGCGCGAATCCTGGAAGCAGTCAGCGGTTTGAACGCGGCCAGCACATCGCCGGCATCGAGGTCGCCGCGACGGAAACTGGCGCCGACGGCGTCGGCATAGGCCAATTGTTCGGCATCGCTGAGCTTGCCCATGTGGGCGGTCAGCTCGGCCAGTTGCGGCTTGCCCAGGCTGAAGCGGTAATAGCCGCTGGCGTTCGCATTGGGCATGATCCAGGTCGGCTGGCTTTTACCGGCAAGCACCATCGAGCCAGTGGCCTTGTCGAGCATCTCGCAACCGACCTTGCTGCCGTCGGCGGTGCCGTAGCGCACGCATACCGGCACGCCCCAAATCCGCTTCGCGTCACCCTTGCTGCCCAGCGGCAGGTAGCGGCTCTGGCTCAGCAGCAGCACGGTCTTGCCGTCCTTGTGCTCGACTTGGGTCTGCACATACGGCACGCCGGACTGGTCGAGGAAGCTGTTGAACGCGTGCTTGAACGCTTCGCCCTTGCCGGCCGCGGTGGCAATCGCGCCCACCAGGTCGCTGGCCGTGGCGTTGCCGAAAGCGTGCTTGCCGATATATGCCTGCATCCCCTTCTGGAAAGTTTTGTCGCCGACGTAATTTTCAAACATCGCAATCACGCCGGCACCCTTCTGGTAGGTGATGCCGTCGAACGCGGTGAGGATGTCGCCATTGCCGGTGATCGGCTGGCGGATGCTGCGCGCGCTGACCAGCGCGTCGTTGTCCATCGCGCCTTCCGCGCCGCGCACCCGATCCAGGTCGGCACGGTACTCGGGGTGCACCTCCATGGTGACTTTCTGCTGCATCCAGGTGGCGAACGCCTCGTTCAGCCAGATGTCGTTCCACCACTCCAGCGTCACCGTGTCGCCGGTCCACTGGTGGGCCAGTTCATGCGCGGTAACGTTGAACGAGCCGCGTACGTTGCGTGCCGGGGAATCCTTGTCGAGCAGCAGCAGCCAGTCGCGAAAAGTGACCAGGCCGGCATTCTCCATCGCGCCGGCAGCGAAGTCCGGCGCGGCCAGCAGGTCGAGCTTGCCGAAGGGATAACCGAAACCGTAGTAGTTCTCCAGTGCATGGATGATGCTCGGCGTTTCGCCCAGCACACGTTTCATGCGCTGCGCCTGGCCGGCCGGCGCGATGCCGCGCAGAGGCAGCGGTGTCGACCGATATGCATCTGGCGCGATGTCCGGTGCGTTGGCGATGCTCCAGGGACCGACGGCGAACGCGACCAGATAGCTCGGCAGCGGCTGCGTCGGCGCGAAGGTGAGCGTCTTCCATCCTTTGCCGGCAGGCTTCTCGCTGACTTGCCGGGTATTGGCTACGCCGACGGCATGATCCGGGATAGTCAGGCTGATGTCGAACGGCGTCTTGAAGCCGGGCTCGTCGAAGCTGGGGAAGGCGTAGCGTGCGCTGATCGGTTCCATCTGCGTCATCGCATACGGCTGGCCCTTGGCGCTGACCTTGTACAAGCCTTGCAATTGCGCGTTGAGCGGCGCGCGATACTCGAACTTCAGGCTCAGATCCTGCGGTTGCAAGGTGCTGCCGAAATCCACCCGCACCACGCCAGCCTCCGGATCCACTTCTACGTACTTGCCTTCATGCAGCTTGCCGGCGGCGTCGGTAATCGTCACCTTCGACACCTTCAGATCCTTGCCGTCCAGCCACAGGTGTTCGGAAGCCTTGGTCAGCTTCACCTTGATCGTGGTGGTACCGGAGAAATCCTGCTGCGCGGGGTCGACCTGGAACGCGATCTGGTACGACTGCGGCACCGCCCAGCCTGGCAGTCGACCCTGCGGCGCCCTGTCCGCGGTGGCAGCGAACGCGGCGGCGCAGCAGGTGGCCAGCGCAGTGAACAAGAGCGGGCGGACAAGACGATGCATGGGACACTCCCGGATGATCCAAAGAAGGCCACCGTAGGAGCCGCATGACCTTTGGCACAGTGCCAGAAGGCACGGCGGGCATGCCGGCCACGCGCCGCGCGCAAGACAAATCGACAGCGGAGAAGACCTCATCCGGATAGTGGCGCCAGCGCGCCTGCGGCGGAGCAGAAAGGACTCCGGCGCGCGGGTATCGGCGAGGAGCACATGCTGCACGAGCAACCGCGTCGATGTATTGTTCCAATTGATTATTGGCACCAGCCCCATAGTTGTTGACTATTGCGTGGACGGCCTACCCCATGAACCTGCGCGATCTCCAGTACCTCGTTGCCCTGGCCGAGCACCGGCATTTCGGGCGCGCCGCCGCGGCGTGTTTTGTCAGCCAGCCGACCCTGTCCACCCAAATCAAGAAACTGGAAGAGGAACTCGGTGTACCGCTGGTCGAACGCACCCCGCGCAAAGTGCTGTTGACCGAGGTGGGTCGCGACATCGCGATCCGGGCGCGCGATGTACTGGGTGGCGTCGAGCAAATCCGCGCGGTGGCCCGGCGCACGCTCGACCCGGAATCCGGCACGGTACGGCTGGGCATCTTTCCCACGCTGGGGCCCTACCTGCTGCCGCACGCACTGCCGCTGATACGCGCCGCCTTCCCCCAGCTCGAACTGCTGCTGGTCGAGGAAAAAACCGAGGTTGTCCTGCGCCTGCTGCGCGAGGGCCGGCTTGATGCCGGCATCCTCGCGCTGCCCTTGCACGAGGACAGCATGCACAGCGAGTTCCTGTTCGAAGAACCGTTCCTGCTGGCAGTGTCCGAACAACACCCGCTGGCGCACAAGCAGGGCTTGCTGAAGCTGCGCGACCTGTCCAACCAGAACCTGCTGCTGCTGGAGGACGGCCATTGCCTGCGCGACCAGGCGCTGGAGGTCTGTCACATGGCCGGCGCCGGCGAACACAGCGGTTTTCGCGCCACCAGTCTGGAGACGTTGCGCCAGATGGTGGCGGCGAACGTCGGCATCACCCTGCTGCCGGTGATGGCGGTGAAGCCACCGGTGGCGCCCGTGGACGGCCTGCACCTGATCGAGTTCAAGGGCCACCCGCCGAGCCGGCGCATCGCGATGGTCTGGCGCAAGAGCTCGGCGATGGACGAGTTCCTGAAACGGCTGGCCGAAGTGCTGCGACAGTTGCCTGCCGACCTGCTCGATGCGCATCCTGCCGCCAGCCCGGTGCGGGCAGGAGGGGTCACGGTGCCGTTTCGTCCGGACGAAAAGACACCCTGACCCCGGGTTCCGGTTCACGCGCTAGCCGATAGCCGCACACTATGCGCTCCATCGAGACAATCAATTTCATCATTTGGCCGGCACAGGCTAGGCTCGACCCGAGGCGGCCAGCATGGCGACCGCGACTTTCCCTCCCCGCCACACGCCACGAGGTGATGTCATGAGCAAGTTGAAAGGATCCAGGACCGAGCAGAATCTGAAAGACGCCTTTGCCGGCGAATCGATGGCCAACCGCCGCTATCTGTACTTTGCTGGCAAGGCCGACGTCGAGGGCTACAACGATGTCTCGGCGGTGTTCCGTTCCACCGCTGAAGGCGAGACTGGCCACGCCCACGGCCATCTCGAATATCTCGAAGCCGTCGGCGATCCTGCCACCGGCTTGCCGTTCGGCGACACCCATCTGAACCTGAAAAGCGCCATTGCCGGCGAAACCCACGAGTACACGGATATGTATCCGGGGATGATGAAGGCTGCGCGCGAGGAAGGCTTCGACGAAATCGCCGACTGGTTCGAGACCCTGGCCAAGGCCGAGCGTTCACACGCGAACCGCTTCACCAAGGCACTGGGCGACCTCGGCTAGCGAACCCGGGGTCAGAGTGCCCTTTTCGTCCTGACGAAAAGGGCACTCTGACCCCTCCTACCGGAGGCCCCCATGGACCCGATCCACGAACAAGGCGAAGGCAACCTGCAGGCGCCGACCCGGCACCCACTGGGCCAGGACGATCCCGTGTTCCGGGATCAGCAGGCGCTCGATGCCGAGATGGAGCGGGTATTCAACATCTGCCATGGCTGCCGCCGCTGCGTCAGCCTGTGTCACGCGTTCCCCACCTTGTTCGATTTGATCGATGAATCGAAGACGATGGAGATCGACGGCGTCGACAAGGCCGACTATCCCAAGGTCACCGAGCAATGTTACCTGTGTGACCTGTGCTACCAGGTCAAGTGTCCGTACACGCCGCCACATCCGTGGAACGTGGATTTCCCGCACCTGATGCTGCGCGCGAAGTCGGTGGCATTCGAGCGCGATGGCGCTCCCCTTTCCGCGAAGATCCTGTCCAGCACGCGCACCGTCGGCAAACTCGCCTCGATCCCGGTGGTGGTGCAGGTGATCAACGCGGCGAACCGCAACCCGACCGCGCGCAAGTTGCTGGAAAAGACGCTCGGTGTCGACGCGAAAGCACGCGTCCCCGAATACCATTCACCCACCGCCCGCAAACGCCTGCGTGACCTGGACGGCGCCGGTGAGGTGACCGCGGCTGGCCGCACACGGGGCAAGGTTGCGCTGTTCGCCACCTGTTACTGCGACCATTCCGATCCCGGCGTGGTTGAGGATCTGGCCGCCATCCTCACCCACAACGCGATCCCGACCCGGCTGGTCGAACAGGAAAGCTGCTGCGGCATGCCCAAGCTGGAATTGGGCGACCTGAAGACGGTGCAGAAATACAAGGAACGCAACATTCCGGTGTTGGCGAAGATGGCACGCGAAGGCTGGGACTTCACCGCGGCAATCCCGTCCTGCGTGTTGATGTTCAAGCAGGAATTGCCGCTGATGTTCCCCGACGACGCGGACGTGGCACTGGTCCGCGACCACTTCTTCGACCCGTTCGAATACCTGGCCGAACGGCACAAGGCGGGTTTGCTCAACACCGAGTTCAAGACCTCGCTGGGCAAGGTCGCGTGGCAAGTGCCCTGCCACCAGCGCGTGCAGAAGATCGGGCCGAAGACACGCGACATCCTGCAACTGGTGCCGGATACCGAAGTCACGACAATCGAGCGCTGCTCCGGCCACGACGGCACCTACGGTGTCAAGCACAAGACCTATGCCTTGTCCCGCAAGCTGGCCAAACCGGTGGAAAAGCGCGTGACCGAAGCCGCACCCGACCACTTCACCAGCGACTGCCCGATGGCCGGCGGCCACATCGCCCACGGTCTCGATGACAAGCCCGCGGCGGAGCATCCGCTGAGCCTGCTGCGCAAAGCGTATGGCATTTGAACGACGAACTGAGGAGTGAACCGCTCGCGCCGGGCGGCCACTGCCCGCTCTACCGGGCCACTCGCAGCGCCTCCTTCTTTCCAGATGTGATGCCATGGACAAACTGACCCGCACCGACCTGCTCTCCCTCGAAAGCTACGCCGAGCAGCGCGGCGACTTTCGCGCCCGCGTGATGGCCCACAAGAAGCAGCGCACCGTGCATCTGGGTGAGCACCTGACCTTGATCTTCGAGGATCGCCTGACCGTGCAGTATCAGGTGCAGGAGATGCTGCGCATAGAACGCATCTTCGAGGCCGCGGGCATCCAGGAAGAGCTCGACGCCTACAACCCGCTGATCCCGGGCGGGCGCAACCTCAAGGCCACGCTGATGATCGAGTTTTCCGACGAGGCGCAGCGCCGGGTCGAGCTGGTGCGACTGCGCCAGATCGAACATGCCGTCGAACTCACCGTGCATGGTCACGCCGCGGTCGTCGCGATCGCCGACGAGGACATGGACCGCAGCAATGACGAAAAAACCGCAGCCGTGCACTTCCTGCGTTTCGAACTGGATTCACCAATGATCGAGGCGTGGAACGCCGGCGCCCCGATCACATTGGCCTCGACCCTGCCGGCGATGCCGGTGGCGGCGACCCTCACTGGCAAGCAGCGCTGCATACTGGCCGCGGATTTCAGCTGAGCCAGACGCGGCGACCTCACGTAAACTGCGCATATCCTCACCGCCGCAGGCGACATGCGCAAACTCCTGATCATTGCCGCCGCGTTGCTGGTGGTGCTGGGCGTGCTCAAGCATCGCCAGCACAGTACCGTGCACCCTGGACCTGGCGTGCTCGTCGCCGCAGCGCCTGAACAGGTTGACCTCGATCACGGCGCCCAGTTGCAGCAAGGCAACACCACCCTCGCCACCCGCGCGCACTTCGACATCACCGCGCGCGTACTTTCGCGCAAGGACTACTCCTGGGACGAGGGTTCCGATCTGGTGCCGATCGACCTCGCGCTGGGCTGGGGCCGCATGTCCGACAGCACGGTGCTGGCCAACATCGACATCAGCCAGTCCGGCCGCTTCTACTACTGGCATGTGAAGGAGTTTCCGATCCCGCGTCGCGAAATCGAAACCTCCAGCGCCAACATGCACATGATCCCTGCCGACCCCGGGGTGAAGCGCCAGCTGGAGAACGTGCGCGCCGGCCAGGTCATCCGCCTCGAAGGCTTCCTGGTCGACGCCAGCCGTCCCGGCGGCTGGCACTGGAACACCTCGATGACCCGCAACGATACCGGCGCTGGGGCATGCGAGCTGATCTACGTGGAAAGCGTGGATGTCGTGCCGTAACCCGGGGTCGGGCAAACCGGCTAGCCCGGGGTCAGAGTGCCTTTTTCGTCAAGGAAAAAAGGGGACTCTGACCGCTCCCGGTGATCCCCTCCCTGCCTGATACCCTTCGCCGGAGCTCACCCTCGCGGATGATGCTGCGCATGCAGCCGCTTCAACCCTTCTTTCGCCACCAGCGTGTAGATTTGAGTGGTGCTGAGCGAACTGTGGCCGAGCAGCATCTGCAGGGTACGCAGGTCGGCGCCGTGGTTGAGCAGATGGGTGGCGAACGAATGGCGCAACACGTGGGGTGAGATGCGCTTTGGATGGATGCCCACCTTGAGTGCGTAACGCTTCACCAGGATCCAGAACATTTGCCTGGTCATGCCCGCGCCGCGTTGGCTGAGGAACAGCGCCGCCGGCTGGCGGCCCTTGGCCAGCACGGGACGGGCCGCGGCGAGGTAGGCGCCGATGCGCTCCAGCGCGATTTCGCCGACCGGCACCAGTCGGTCCTTGCCGCCTTTCCCGGTGACGCGCAGCACGCCCTGGCGCGTGTTCAGCGCAATCAGCGGCAGTTCGACCAGCTCCGACACGCGCAAACCGGAAGCGTACATCAGCTCGAGCATGGCGCGATCGCGCAGGCCCAGCGTGGTGTCGAGGTCCGGCGCTTGCAGCAGGTTCGCGATCTCGCGCTCGGCCAGTGCCTTGGGCAGGCTGCGCGGCATCTTCGGCCGTTCGATCAGCAAGGTGGGGTCAATGAAATCTGGCTCGTCGCGTGCCACAAACGCGTAGTAGCGACGGAACGCCGACTGGCGCCGCGCGATCGAACGGACGGCCACCCGCTGCGTGCCGTGATAGGCCGAAACATCTTCGCGCGTCGCAGCGTGCAAGTCGTGCCCGCGTGCGGCCAGCCATCGCGCAAGCGCTTCCAGATCACGCCGGTACGCTTCCAGCGTGCGCTCAGCCAGGCCATCCTCCGACCACACCCGTTCGAGGAACGCGGCGATGCTGCGCCGGTCGGCTTCGGCGATACTGCCGGGATTCTCTCTTTTCTTCATGTGCACGATGCTGACCATCGCGCGCACTCCACGCAAGCGATCCGATGCCGACACCCACCATTCCCGACGCCACTTCCTCTCTGCCTTGCCCGCTGTGGCGCCGCCTGCTGGCCCTGGTCTACGACCTGCTGATCGTGGTGGCGATCGTGATGGTGGTGGGATTGCTGTGCCAAGTGGCCACCGGCGGCGAGCTGATCCGCACCGACGGGCACGCGGCGATTCCGGCCTGGTATCGACCACTGCAGGGACTGGTGGTGTCGGCGTACTTCATCAGCTCCTGGCTGTTCGGCGGTCAGACCGTGGGCATGCGCCCGTGGCGGATCCGGCTGACTGGCCGCGACGGTGGCAGTCTGATCCTGCAACAAGCCGTGCTGCGTCTGCTGGTGGCCGCCGCACCGATGCTGGTGCTGATGCTGGCGCCCCTGCTGGGATTGCACGCTACGCTGTGGACGATATTGCTGGTGTGGGCCGGGTGGTTCGCGGTGGCACTGTTCGATCCGCGCCGACGCGCGCTGCACGACATCGTCGCTGCGACCGAATTGCGCCGGCTGGGCTGAACTTCACACCACGCTCAGCGCCAGCGAGGTTCAATCCCGCGATGCCCCCACCGCGCCCCGCCGAAAGCCGCAGCAACGCCGAACTGATCCGCAGCAACCGCAGCTTCTACGAGTCGCTGTGGGCGCAGGCGAAGCTGCTCGATCCGGCGCGCTTCAACACCTGGCCGTTGCTGCACGAACTGGCGCGGCATGCACCACGCCGGCTGGAAGTGGCGCCCGGCCTGCGCCCGCGGCTGCCACTGGACGGCACCTGCTTCGTCGATCTCAGCCATACCGCCTTGCGGCGGCTGCGGGCCACGGGCGCGAACGCGGTGCACGGCATGATTGGCGCGCTGCCTTGCCGCGACGCCAGCTTCGAGCTGATCTGTGCGCTGGACATCCTCGAACACGTTGCCGACGATGCCGGCGCCCTCGCCGAGCTGGCCCGGGTTGCCGCGCCGGGCGCCAGCGTGCTGTTGTCGGTGCCCCTGCACCCGGAGGCGTGGACGGCGTTCGACGACTTCGTCGGGCACTGCCGCCGTTACGAACCGGCGCGAATCCTCGCGCTGCTGGAGCAACACGGCCTCCACCTCGAACACAGTGCGGTCTACGGCATGCAGCCAAAATCCTCACGCCTGCTTGACCTCGGCCAGTGGTTCCTGACCCACCAGCGCGAACAGGCGATGTGGTGGTACAACCGCGTGCTCATGCCACTGGGCTTGCGTCGCCAGAAACCCTTGCGCTGGCGCGAGGGCTTGGGCGAGACCCGTGACGTCGACGAATTGCTGCTGCACTGTCGCTACGTGGGTTGAGACACGGGTCTCATTCCCACGTGTGCGGCGTCGCAACACGGCACCGCCAAACCCGCTAAGATGCAAACGTTTCCATATCAGGGGTTACCCTTCTCGATGCTTTATCAAATCCACGAATGGCAACGCTCGCTGCTCGGCCCGTTGAGCTATTTCGCCGAAGCCAACGCGCGCATGCTCAGCGCCCCCGGCAACCCGTTCGCCCCGTTCCCCGGTGTGCAGCGGCTGGCCGCCGCCAACGAGTTGATCTACCGCCTGGGCAAGGATTACGAAAAACCCGAGTTCGGCATCCACGTCGCCAAGGCCCACGACCATGAGATCGCGGTGATCGAGCGTGTGGCGATGGAAAAACCATTCTGCAAGCTGAAGCGGTTCAAGCGCTTCAGCGATGATCCGGCCACCATCGAGAAGATGAAGAACGATCCGGTCGTGCTGGTGGTAGCGCCGATGTCAGGACATCATGCCACCTTGCTGCGCGACACCGTGCGCACGCTGCTGCGCGATCACAAGGTGTACATCACCGACTGGGTCGACGCGCGCATGGTGCCGGCGTCCGAAGGTACCTTCAGCCTGGATGACTACGTCGCCTATGCGGAGGAATTCATGCGCCATATCGGCGCCGCGTCGTTGCACGTCATTTCGGTATGCCAGCCCACCGTGCCGGTGCTGGCGGCGGTGTCGCTGATGGCCGCCCGGGGCGAGCCCACCCCGCGCAGCTTGACCATGATGGGTGGCCCGATCGACCCGCGGCGCAGCCCCACCAGCGTCGACAACCTGGCAACCCGCCAACCGCTGTCGTGGTTCCAGGGCAATGTGATCCACACCGTGCCGCCGAACTATCCAGGCCGCGGGCGCGAGGTCTATCCCGGTTTCCTGCAGCACGCCGGTTTCATCACCATGAACCCCGGCCGGCACGTGAGCTCGCACTGGGACTTCTACCAGGACCTGCTGCGTGGCGACCAGGAAGACGCCGAGGCACACCGCAAGTTCTACGACGAGTACAACGCGGTGCTGGACATGCCGGCGCGGTTCTACCTGGACACGATCGAGAAAGTGTTCCAGCAATGCCTGCTGCCGCGCGGGCTGTGGGACGTGGCCGGTGAGCGGGTGAATCCGGCCGCCATCAGGCACAGCGCACTGCTGACCATCGAGGGCGAACTGGACGACATCTCCGGCCTTGGCCAGACCCAGGCGGCGCACGACCTGTGCAGCAACATCCCGGCAAATCGGCGTGCGCACCAGGTGATCGAGGGCGCGGGCCATTACGGCATCTTCAGCGGGCGGCGCTGGCGCCAGACGGTCTATCCGCAAGTGCGCGATTTCATCCGCCAGTTCGACCGGCCGGCCAAGGCGGTATCCTTATCCTTGCTGCGAAGCGCCGGGGATACGCCAGCGGCGGCCTGAGCGGCCGAGCTTACTCTTCCGGCAGCCCCCACAGGGCGTGGTCGAGATCGCCATCCAGCCCGAACCGCGACAGCGGTACGCAGCCATGGCGCACCTCGACGCCTTCGGCACGCAGCCGCCGGCACTGCTCGCGGAACCCGCGACTGCCCGGCGGCAGGGCGATCTGTCCGCTCGCGCGCAGTACGCGAAACCAGGGCAACTCCAACCCATCGGGTACCTCGCCGAGCAGCCGCCCCACCAACCGTGCCCGGCCGGGCAGTCCGGCACGAGCGGCGATGGCGCCGTAGCTGGCCACCCGCCCGGGTGGGATCGCAGCGATGGCGGCGTAGATGCGGGCGTTGCGGTCTTGCATGCGCACTCCAGTGAGAAGGGGCGATTCGGAATGTCACCCGTGACAGAGTAATCTCAGGCCATCCCATCGGAAACGGCACCATGCGCCACTTCGAAGCCGTGCGCTCGCACGTCGGCAGTGCTCACGAGCTGCATCACAACGACCCGTACTTGATCAGCTTCGACCTGGCCTTGGGGCAGGATCGCCATCAGGGTATCTACCTGGCCGAGTTGGAGGGCGAATCCGGTCGCCACTACCTGCGCGTGTCCACGCCGATCGGCCCGCTCGCCGGCACCGACCCGCAACGCTGCCTGCGCTTCAACTGGCAACAGCGCACCGGCTTCCTGGCCGTAGCCGATCTCGACGGATCGCCCTACCTGCACTTGTGCGAAAACCGCCTGTATGAGTTCCTCGACGCGACGGAGCTGGAACGCGTAATCCATGCGCTAGGGTCGCTGGGCGATCAGCTGGAGCACGCAATCGCCAACGGCGACGACTCCCTGTAAGCGTTCCGCCCAGGACCGGCGAAGGTCAGAATAGCGCGTTGTACCCCAGCACAAACCCATAGGCCATCAGCGCAGTGATCGGCAGGGTCAGAACCCAGGCCCACACCATCCGCTCGACCACCGACCAGCGAATCGCGTTGAAGCGCTTGGCCGAGCCCACGCCCATGATCGAGGCGGACACGATGTGGGTGGTGGACACGGGGATGCCGAACACCGAGGCGACAAGGATCACCGCGGCGGCGCTGGTTTCAGCCGCAAAACCATTGATCGGATGCAATTTGACCATCTTGTGACCCAGCGTCTTGATGATGCGCCAGCCACCGCCGGCGGTGCCGGCGGCCATCGTCAGCGCGGAAACCACCTTCACCCACACCGGGATGACGAAGCCACCGGCTGGGTTTTCGTCGATGCGCAGGAAGCTGAAAATCTCCGGCAGATGATCGAATTCATGGGCCGCGGTGGCACCGGCCAGCGCCAGCGCGATGATGCCCATGCTCTTCTGCGCATCGTTCATGCCGTGTGCCACGCCCATCGTGGCGGCCGAGACAATCTGGGCTTTGCCGAAAAACGCACTGACGAACGGGGTGCGTCCGAGCCGATGCAACCAGCCCTTCCGGTTCGCAAACCAGACCAGCAGCGCGTACAGCGCACCCATCACGATGAAGCCGATGATGAACCCACCCACCGGCGACAACATCATCGGGATAATTACCTTGGGAATCACGCCGTCGCCTTCCAGCCAGCCCCCCTGTACCCAGATCACCGAACCAAGATTGTTGCCCGAGGCCGCGATAGCCGCGCCCACCAACGCGCCAATCAACGCGTGGCTGGAACTCGAAGGCAGGCCCAGCCACCACGTGATCAGGTTCCATACGATCGCCGCCAGCAACGCGCAGATCAGCAATTGCGAACTCATGTCGATCACGCCGGCATTGATCAAGCCGGAGGCGATCGTGGCCGCCACCGCAGTACCCAGGAACGCACCGACCAGGTTGGTGCCGGCGGCCATCAGCACTGCCTGGCCGGGGCTGAGCACCTTGGTGGCCACCACCGTAGCAATGGAATTGGCGGTGTCGTGGAAGCCGTTGATGTAGGTGAATATCAACGCGATCGCCACCACCGCGATGACGACACTCATGCATCGCTCCCGCTGGCTACCGGGCTAGCCGGGCGTTGAAAAACACCCTGCCGATACGGGCCACGGATGGCCCGCCGCAAAGCAGGCACGGCAAGTGCCTGATTCGGCGTAGCCAACTTCGGACACGTACCGGACTCGGCGCGTTGGAAGAGGGCGAGAACGCCCTTCATCAACAACCGGCTAGTGCGAGGCGACATCAACGGCACGGCACCTTGAAGCGGAATGCGCAAGGTCACGGCGAGCCCCTCAGGAGTTCTTCAACACGATCGAATAGACGATGTTGCCGACGTCCCGGCACTTGTCGATGGCCTTCTCGATCAATTCGAACAGGTCCTTGGCCAGCATCGCACGCATCGCATCATTGCCTTCGACGTAGAGAGTGCGGTACGGCGCCAGCAGCATGCGGTCGCCTTCCGACTCCAGCGCCTGCAGTCGATCCTGCAGTTTCTTCACGCGGTCAACGCGCAGGCCGCGACGCAGCTCGTGAACCATCTCGACCACCACCTCGCTGGAATGCAGCAGCACCTGCGCCCGCTGGGTGAAATCCACTCCTTCCAGACGTGTGGCCACGATTTCGTAGCGCTCGGCAAACTTCTCGATGGTCTTGGGAATCTTGTACAACGACGAATTCAGCGCCTCAATGTCCTCGCGGTCGAGCGCAGTGACGAAGGTATTCACCAGCCCCTCGCTGATCTGCGCCGCCAGCTCTTTCTCACGTGCCCGGGTGGCCGCGAAAGAGGCCATCGCCGCGCCCTGATCCGGCTTGGTCAGCAAATCATGCATCGCCTGGGCGCTTTCGCGGGCAGTAGCGGCGCTCTGCTCCAGCAATCCGTAGAATTTGTCGCCTTTACCGAAAATCGTCTGCAATGAAAACATGCGTCTCGTGTCCAGGAAAGCCGAATCTTGACTATGGTACAGGACGTTCATGCTGCCATGCACCAATGAGAGGATGAAGTGCAGGTGCCGCTGCCTTTACACTGTAGCCATGCACCCTCCGCCATCATCACCCCGATGCTGACCGAAATCGCGTTCGTTTTCGTGCTTTCGCTCTGCAACGGCTTCTTTGCGCTGTCTGAAATGGCGTTGATGGTCTCGCGCAAGAGCCGGCTCAAGCAGATGGCCCGGACCAGCCGCAAGGCGGCACTGGCCCTGCGTCACGCCGAGGCCCCGGAATACTTCCTGTCCACCGTGCAGGTCGGCATCACCATGGTGATGCTGATCACCGGTGCCGTCGCCGGCGATGCGCTGGGCGCGCACATCGGCGAGGCGCTGAAGGGCGACCGACTGGGCTGGCTGCTGCCGTACGCACGCATCATCGGCATCATGCTCGGCTTCCTGTTGATTTCATTCCTGCAAGTGGTGATCGGCGAACTGGTGCCCAAGCGGGTGGCGCTGGCGGCACCGGAAATGCTGTCGTCCTACGTGGCGATCCCGATGCTGGTGCTGTCGAAGATCGCCGCGCCGTTCGTATGGCTGCTGAACGCGTCCAGCACCCTGCTGCTGCGGCTGCTGCGAGTCAACCAGCAGGGGCGTGGTGTCGTCTCCGAAGAAGAGATCCGCCTGCTGGTCGCCGAGAGCGCCGAACAGGGCGTGCTCGACGAAGACGAGCACAATATGGTCAACCGGGTGCTGCGCCTGGGCGACCGCACGGTCGACAGTGTGATGACCCCGCGCATGCGGATTGCCTGGCTGGACATGGCCGCGCCGCGCGCGGAGAACATCGAGGTGATGCGGCAGACTCCCTACTCGCGCTATCCGGTCTATCGCGGCGACGAGAGCGACGTGGCGGGCGTGGCCGAGGTCAAGCTGATGCTGCACAGCTTCGTCGAGGGCAGCCCGGACCTCTTCAGCCACCTGTCCAAACCGTTGTTCGTGCCAGCCAACGCGCGCGCGCTGGACCTGCTGGAGGAGTTTCGCGACGCGGAGACACCACTGGCCCTGGTGGTGGACGAATACGGCGACATCGAAGGCGTGGTCACCGTCAACGACCTGCTGGCGGCAGTGGTCGGCGCCAGCCAGATCGGCCACGGCCGTAACGAGGACAACCCGATCACGCAACGCCCCGACGGCAGCTGGCTGATCGATGGCAGCCTGTCCACCGACGATTTACGCGAACTGCTGCGCACCAGCGAGCTGCCCGGTGAGGACGAACACGACTTCCGCACTGTTGCCGGCATGGTGATGACTGCGCTGGCCCACGTGCCACAGACCGGCGAAGTCTTCACCTGGCGCGGCATCCGCTTCGAGGTGGTTGACCTCGACGGCGCCCGCATCGACAAGCTGCTGGTCACGCCCGCTCCCGCGCCGGAATCATCCAACCCGTAGGAGCCCGCTCGCGGGCGATGCTCTTGTGATTTTGCAGATCCCGAATCCCGAATCCCGACCAAGAGCATCGCCCGCGAGCGAGCTCCTGCCGGGTGTGGTGCCAGGCGCGTCATTTCTCTTTGGCCAGCCCCGCCATGCGGCGCGCGTCGGCCAGGATGCCGTGCAGCACGCGCAGCTCGTGTTCGTCCGGCTGGGCACGCTGGAACAGCTTGCGCAGGCGCAACATGATGGTGGTCGGCTCGCGGCCCTTGTGGAACTCGATGTCGTCCAGCGTCTGTGCCAGGTGATGGTAGAACTGTTCCATCCGGGTCGCGTCGGCGGGCGGTTCGTCGTGTTCGGGTGGTGGCGCCGGCAGGTCATCGCCGAGCATGGCTATGCGCAGTTCGTATGCCATCACCTGCACCGCCTGCGCCAGGTTCAGCGAGCTGAAATCATCCACACTGGGAATCCTGACCATCGCATGGCAGCGCGCCAGCTCGTCGTTCGCCAGACCGCTGCGCTCATTGCCGAACAGCAGTGCCACCTGTTCGCCGCGAGCTGCTGCCGCCAACGCCTGCTGCGCCGCCTCGCGCGGGCTGAATTCCGCCAAGGTCACCCCGCGCCGGCGTGCCGACAGGCCCAGCGCGAGATTGCAGCCGGCCAGGCCGTCGACCAGTTCGGCATGCACACCGGCGTTGTCCAGCACCTCGTCGGCACCGGCCGCCAGCGCATTCGCCTCCCGATCGGGAAAGCGTGCCGGCAACACCAGTTCCAGCCGCTCGAAACCCATGGTGCGGATCGCCCGCGCCGCGCTGCCGATATTGCCGGGATGGGAAGTGCGCACCAGCACGAAGCGCAAGCGGGCGGCGAGGTCGGAAAGGTCGGACATGGGTGGAACGGCTTGGTGATGGGAACGCCCAAGGATAACGGACGCGGCGTGGCACGGACTCGCCTCTGCTAGAATTGTCGGCCGCAACCCAAGCTCTTCCAAAGTCAACACCATGGCCAGACCACACGTCACGATCGCGGCGCGCGCCGCGCGTTCTGCAGGCAAGATAATCCTGCGCTACATGAATCGCATCGACGGCCTGCAGGTCATCGAGAAGCACCACCTGGATTTTGTCTCCGAGGTCGACAAGCTGGCGGAGGCGGAAATCATCAAGGAATTGCGCCGCGCCTACCCCGACCACGCTTTCCTCGCCGAGGAGAGTGGCCAGACCGGCAAGGGGCCGCTGACCTGGGTGATCGACCCGCTGGATGGCACCCACAACTACCTGCGCGGCATCCCCCATTTCAGCGTCTCCATTGCTCTGCTGGACAAGGGCGTGCCGATCCACGCGGTGGTATTCGACCCGTTGCGCGACGAGCTGTACACCGCCAGCAAGGGCGATGGCGCCTATCTCAACGACCGCCGCATGCGCGTGGGCAAGCGCGAAAACCTGGACGGCGCCATGATTGCCACCGGCTTTCCGTTCCGCCAGCGCGCACATCTCGACGCCCAGCTCGACATGACCCGCGCCATCCTCGGCCAGGCCGAGGACATCCGCCGCTCCGGCTCCGCTGCGCTGGATCTGGCCTACGTCGCCGCCGGTCGCTACGACGGCTACTTCGAGATCGGCCTGAAGCCGTGGGACATGGCCGCTGGCGTACTGCTGGTACACGAGGCCGGTGGTCGCTACTGCGACTTCGCCGACCGCGACGGCATCCCTGCCAGCGGCAACATCGTCGCCGGCAATCTGCACGTGGTGAAAGCCATGGTGGATGCGATTGGGCAACAGGCGACGCCGGAGTTGCTCAAGGCCTGAGCTCGTGATCGGAATCATGCGCGCACGAGGGATCTCCCACTAAGGACGGCACCGTACTTCGCAGTTGGGTCGCCAACGAAGCCGCGCCGAGGCGTCTTGACTCTGCGCAGAGCCAGCGTGCTCGCGGGACACGGGACACGGGAACCCCGCGACATCCAGTCCCATCTACTGACATGCAAGGCCGCACGCGAAGCTCCTCACGCAACCCACTCCGCGCTGTCACACCAGGCCACCGGGTTGCCACCGCTTTCACAGGCCCCACGACGTGCGTTTTCTGCCTGTTCCGTCCAATCGCCGATCCGCCGGATGCTACGTCGTGCGTCGGCTGGGCAGCCATGCCCGGAGCATCCGATGAACGGCATCGCGCGGCGACTGGGTGGCGCGCTGGCGCGCTATCTGAACCAGCCGGCACGTGGACCCTACCCGCACCTGCCGGCCGACCTGACGACATTGCGGCAAATCCTGCGTCCGGCCGACGTCATCCTGGTCGAGGGCCGTGCGCGCATCAGTACAGCCATCAAGTACCTGACCCAATCCACCTGGTCGCATGTGGCGCTCTACGTGGGCGACTACGCCGGCAACGCCTTTGCTGGCCGCCCTCACCTGCTGGTCGAAGCCGACACCGAACAGGGTGTGCACCTGCTCGACCTCAAAGATCTCGGCGGCTATCACTTGCGCGTCTGCCGGCCGATGGGGTTGAGCGACATCGACGCCCACCGCGTAGTGGATTACGCGATCGCCCGACTGGGTCAGCGTTACGACCTCAAGAACGTATTCGACCTGGCACGCTACCTGTTGCCGACACCACCGGTGCCAGGCCCATGGCGACGGCGCATGCTGGCGCTGGGCAGCGGTGACCCCACACGCGCCATCTGCTCCACCCTGGTGGCGGAGGCATTCCAGTCGGTGCCGTTTCCGATCCTGCCGGTCGTCCGCATCGAGTCTGCCGCGACGCCTGAATGTCACGACTGCGTCCACGAAATCTTCCACATCCGCGACCACAGTCTGTACACCCCGCGCGACTTCGACGTTTCACCGTATTTCGAAATCATCAAGCCATCGCAGAGCCAGGGCTTCAACTACAAGCGGCTGGCTTGGGACGTCGATCCGGCGCAACAAACCTCGGCTTGATGACGCGGTCACACAAGCGCATCCGGCCATCCAGCGCGCGATCGTCCCTCAGGTACGGCCGCGCCCCGCGCCATGCCTACTGCTCAAACACCAGCGCTTCCGGCTGTGCGCCAAGCTCCCGCAAGGTTTGCATCACCGCGTCATTGAACGGCGGTGGCCCGCAAACGTAAAAATGCTGGTTCCAATCCTCGATGCGACGTTTCAGCAAGTCCTCGTCCACGCGCCCCACCTCGAAACCTGAGCTCGGGCTCGCACCATGATCAAGCAGGAAGTGCGCCTGCTCGCCGAAAGCGTCGCGCAATTCCTTTTCGCAGATCACATCCGCGATGGTCTTGTTGGCAAAGATCAGGCCATGGCCGGCGAGCCGTCCTTCCTGATGCAAGTGGCGCATGATCGCGAGAAAAGGCGTGATTCCGGCGCCGCCGGCAATGAAGACGCCGGGACCGCGATAGCCGATCGTGCCCCAGGGGTCGGAGATCGTCAGCGCCGCGCCAGGCTGCAATGCGGCCAGTGCGCGCGTCATGCCGGCGTGCCCGGGGTAAATCTTGATCGTGAATTCCAGCACTCCCGCCATCGTCGACGAGGTCGGAGTGAAGGGCCGCGATTGATCGCGCCAACCGTCCGCGTCGATGGCCAGATCCACTCCCTGCCCCGGCTCGAAGGTAAACTCTTCCGGGCGGAACAGGATGAAGCGAAGAACGTCATGCGTGACGAATTCCTTCATCAAGAGGGTTGTTGCGTAATTCATCTAGGGAGCTCCTTCGGCAACCGGGGAAGGCCGCGTGCATGCGTTTACCACCGCGCCAGCTCGCGTCCTGCGCGGGCTGGCCAGTCTCGGCATGTGTCCGCGGCAGATGGCCTACTTCACCACCAGCGTCGCCTGCATCGTGGGATGAAACTTGCAGAAAAACGCGAAGGTGCCGCTGGCGGCCGTCGTGCGCACCGTGGCGCCGGGTTTGAGGTCGACATCGAAGCTGCCGTCGCGAGCGGTGGCGCTGTGTTCGAAGATATCGTGATTGACCCATTCGATGATGTCGCCGGCGCGAACGCCGGCGGGCATCGGACCAAACACCATCTTGTCCATCACGATCACATGCACACGCTGCGTCTGAGCCGCGTCGGCGGCCGTGGCAGGTACCGCCCAGGCGCTCGTCAACAGCAGGCCAGCAAGCATGATCACGATACGGAACATGACGTACTCCTTATTTCAGGCTCTGCACCAGATGCTCGGCGTGCATCTGGTGTGACTGGAACAACTTCAGGCCGGTCTCCAGCAACGCCTTCAGTTCCGCATTCTGGGCCGACGGAATCAACGTATTGCTGAGCGCGCTATTGACCGCCTGGTGGAAGGCGACTTCGTTCGCGGCATACGCCTTGTCGTATGCGCTGCCGCTGAGCGCCGCCAGCTTTTCCTGTTCAGCGGCTGCACCGCTGGCCAGCGACTGACTGGTGGGGTTGTCCTGCGGCGTCACGCCCAGCTTCTTCACCAGCGCCAGCGCCTGATCGTTCACCGCAGCGTGGTCGCGAGCCATTTCCTCGGCAAACGCGCGCACCTCGGGGTTCTGCGACTTCTGCAGCGCCTGTTTCGCTGCGGTGACGTCGATGACGCCGGCCGTATAGGCGATGTGCGCGATCTGTGCGTCATTAATGGAAGGGGCAGCCGGGGCAGCATTTACGCCGACCACGGAGCTGGCGGCAAACACGAGGCCGAGGGCGACGGCAAACAGCGGCTTGTTCATATCGAATGTTTCCTTGGTGTGGATTGGGAGGCGGCAACAGTCGCCCGTTCCCATCTGATGCGGCCCCGGCGTGCAGGTTCCCACCCCGCGCACGGGAACCGCACCGGCAACAGCTGCATCGCATGGGTTGACCCTTCCAACGAAACCACGCCCATGCTCGATTCCGACCAGGCCCTCGTTCCGCCCCCGGCTGAACCCCTGTCCGCCAGCGAAAGCCTACGACCCACCCGCGCCGAAGCGGAAGCGGCGGTGCGCACCTTGATCCGCTGGGCCGGCGATGACCCCCTGCGCGAGGGTCTGCTGGCCACGCCGGCGCGTGTGATACGCGCCTACGAGGAATGGTTTGCCGGCTACCGGCAAGATCCGGTCGGCCTGCTCAGCCGTACCTTCGGCGAAGTCGGCGGTTATGACGACGTGGTAATCCTGCGCGACATTCCGCTGCAATCGACTTGCGAACACCACATGGCCGCGATTCGGGGCGTCGTGCACATCGCCTACCTGCCCCGCCAGCGCGTGGTGGGCATCTCCAAGCTCGCGCGGCTGGTCGAGGCCTTCGGCCGACGCCTGCAGATCCAGGAACGGCTGACTACGGAAATCGCTGACACCCTGGCCCAGGCGCTGCAACCGCGCGGGGTCGCGGTGATCGTGCAGGCCAGTCACGCATGCTTGTCATCGCGCGGGGTGCGCCTGCATGGGGTGTCGATGCAGACCCGTCGCCTGCTCGGCGAGTTCGCGCAGGAACCACGGCGACGTGAGATCCTGGCAACCCTCGCCGGTTGAGCCCGGGAACCTTCCCGCATGCAATTGCGTCGAATCGAGTGTAAAAGGAGAAAATCATGCCAATCCCTGCCCGTGTTGCACCCGTCGACTATGCCGCGCTGGACGACCTTGCGCTGGTGGCACTCGTCCGCAGCGGCGAGCGCGAAGCGTTCCGCCACATCATGCAGCGCTGCAACCAGCGCCTGTTCCGTGTTGCGCGCGCCGTGATCGGCGAGGACTCGGAAGCGGAGGATGTGTTGCAGGAGTCATACATGCGTGCCTACTACAAACTGGATTCGTTCCGCGGCGACTCGACCTTGCTGACCTGGCTGACCACGATTGTGCTGAACGAAGCCCGTGGCCGCTTGCGCAAGCGCCGCCCCATGGTCGGGCTGGAATTGGTCGACGCGGCGTCTGACGACACGCATCAGGTCATCCAGTTTCCCTCGAAATTCGGCAGCGAAGATCCCGCTGCCGCTGCCGCGCGCACGGAGATCCGCCACTTGCTTGAACACGCCATCGACAAATTGCCGCCAGCGTTCCGCATCGTCTACATGATGCGCGAGGTCGAGGAATGCAGCGTGGAAGAAACCGCCAGCCAGCTCGGCATCAAGGCACAAACGGTAAAGACCCGCCTGCATCGCGCACGCCGCCTGCTGCGCGAGTCGCTGCGCGACCGACTGGCGACCACCATGGGCGAAGCGTTCCCGTTCATGGGCAAACGTTGCGCCCGCGTCACTGACGCCGTGATGGCGCAGCTGGACGCCGAGGCGAGCGACGACTGACGCCGCCTGGTCCCGGAGCTGAGGCACCACTCGTGCGAGCAATCCTGATCCGAGCAGGATCGATCATTCGTGGGTTTCGCTAAAACGTATCGATCAAGCAATTGGCAGTCAGCCCCAAAAAGAGACCGCCAAGCCACGGACGCTTCTCAGGACCTCACAATGTGTCCTGCTGGCACTCGCTGCATACCGGACCGCGCTGGCCGCCGACCCGGTCCGGATTGATGCTTCGTCTGACAAAGCTGCCTTCGACAGCTTCAATCTGGTGCTGGCAGAGCTGCCAGGAGAGAAGCAGGTGGACCTGCAGATCGCGGTGCTCGAGACGAACAGGCGTAGCATTGGAAGCGCAGCAGAAATGCCTGCAGATCCAGCGTCGTGCACTGCTGCGGTGGCCCGCATCAAGAATCGCGTGGCAGGCATGACCGCTGATGAAATACTTGCCGAGGCAGACGCCGTCACAAGCGGTCGGTTGGTCAAGCCTGGGCGTTGAAGCCCAACAACTCATCCAAGCCGAAGCCGTTTCGAGAATCGGCTTGGCTCAAGCGGTCTGCCGGATTCACCCCGTCAAACTCCCCCCTGCCCGTCCTCTTGCAGGACACCGCGCAGAAACGGAATCGTGATTCGCCGCTGCGCCGCCAGCGACGCTTGGTCCAATCGATCCAGTAGATCCAGCAACGCCCCGAGATCACGCGCATACCGTGCAAACAACCAGTCCAGCACACCGTCATCCAGCTCGATGCCGCGCGCGATGGCTTGTGCCCTGAGCACAGCGCGGCGTTCCTCCTCATCGAGCGGCTTGAGAGTGAACTGAGTGCAAGCACCGAGGCGCGAGCGCAGGTCGGGCAGCTCGATGCCAAGCTGGGTTGGCGTGGCATCGGCGGCGAACAACATGGCGCTGTCATCGGCGTGCGCACGGTTGTACAAATCAAACAGCGCGTGCTCGGCCTCGGGGTTGCCAGCGATGGCACCGACGTCGTCCAGCGCCAGCAGTTCGCTGCCGGCCACACCGCGCAATGCCGCCGCGTGATCGCGCATCGTGGCCAGCGGCAGGTATTGCGCGCGCCGGCCGGCCGCCATGGCAGCCTGGCAGGTCGCCAGCAGCAAATGGCTGCGACCGCTGCCGTTGGCGCCGTGCAGATAGATCCACGGCGCACCGGGTTCGATGGCGAGCGCACGCACCGCATCCAGCGCAGCCGCGTTGGCGCCCGCATGGAAATGTTCGAAGCGCTGGCGGCGCGGCCAGCGCAACGCCAGCGGTAGTTGCGGATTCATTCGGCGACTTGGTTGTCCGGCGCTGCCGCGACGATGGGGTCGGCAGCGACCCTGCCTTCCCCTTGCGCATCGGCTTCCGCCTCGGCGATCACCGGATCGTCCAACCTTCCCTCGTTGTACAACTCGCTCATCCGATAGCGTTCAACCAGATAGCGCAGCAACACCAGGATCACCGAGGCGGCGGGCAACGCCAGCAGCACGCCGAGGAACCCGAACAGATAACCGCCGGCCAGCACCGCGAAGATCACCGCCACCGGATGCAGACCGATCTTGTCGCCGACCAGCTTGGGTACCAACACATAGCCCTCCAGCAACTGACCCACGGCGAACACGGCGCACACCAGCAGCACGTGGGTCCAGTCGCCGAACTGCACCAGCGCGGCGATAATCGCGGCGACAAAGCCGATGATAAAACCCAGGTACGGCACGAAGCTGAGCAGGCCGGCGACGATGCCGATCAGCAGCCCGACCGAGAGCCCGGTCAACCCCAGGCCGGTCGCATAGAACACGCCCAGCGCCAGCATCACCAACAACTGGCCACGCACGAAGGCACCCAGGATGTTGTCCGCCTCGCGCGCGAGGTGCGCGATGATCGGCTGGACCGAGCGCGGCAGCATGCCATCGATGGTAGCCATCAACCGATCCCAGTCGCGCAGCAGGTAGAACGCCACCACCGGGATCAACACCAGATTGGTCAGCCACATGGCGATGCCCACGCCAGAGCGCGATACCTTGCCCAGCACCATCGTCGCCACGCCGCCAATCGAGCCGATGTGCTCCTTGATCGCCGCTACCAGGCGATCGCTGTCGAACATGTGTGGGTCCAGGTGCAACTGCGCCTGCAACCATGGCCACGCCACGTGTTGTGCCCAGTCGCCGTAGCGCGGCAGGTTGCTGATGAGGTTCTCGACCTGGCGCGCAATCAGCGGAATCAACAGCAGCAGCACGCCAATCAGGGCGACCAGCAGCACCACGAAGACGATCGTGGCGGCCCACATGCGGTTCAGTCCCATCCGCTCCAGACGATCGGCCAACGGGTCGCCCAGATAAGCCAGCATCGCGGCGATCGCGAACGGCATCAGCACCGGCGCCAGCAGCCAGATCAGGTAGACGATGACCGCCGTGATCGCCAGCAGTTGCCAGCGGCGCGACACGTCGCGAGTCTGGTTCATCGCGAATTTCCGTGCAGCCAGCGCAGGTTGGCGTCAGCCCCTTCATGCGGCTCGCCCTGCAACAGCAGACGCCCCCCGGCAGCAAGGTTCGCGGCCAACGCTCCCATCGGCACCGAAGCCTTCACGTCGAGCAGCACACCATCGTTCAGCGCGCCAATGGTGGTCACCTGTTGCACCGAAGGGTCGGTATTCAACGTGGCGAGCAAGCCTGCATAGTCGCTCGCCGACTGTAGCCCGCTGACCCAAAGTTTGCCCTCGCTGGCGACCGATCCGATCACGTTGAGCTGCTTGCCGAGGCGATCGACCAGGCCATTGCCGGCAGCGGCCAGCAAGGCGTCATCGCTGGTGCCTCGGTCGCTCCATCGTTGCACCTGCCCGCCGGAAATCAGTGCCCAGTCGGCCGTACGGTCACGCAGCTCGCCCAGCAGCACCAGGCCGGTGTGGTACTGCTGGTTGATCGTCGCCAGCGTGACCGGATCGGCCGCAGCGACCTTGGCTGGATCGAACTGGCTCTCCGTCGCCGGATAGACCACGGTGGTACCGCGCGCGGCCGCCGTCGTCGCCAGGTTGGTCAATTCCGTCTCGTCGACCGCGCTGCCGTCCGCGCGCCGTACCAGCAGCAGCACGGGCGGCTTGATGCCCGCGCTGGTCACGCCCAGTTTGGCAATCAGCCGACGCACCGAGGCCGGCGCAAACTCCACGTTCAGCACCAGGCCGGTGGCAGCACGCTGGTACTGGAACTTCTGCACCAGCGAACGGGCGTCGCCCAAAGCCTCGGCGTAGCCGGGCTTGCCACGCAGATCCTGGCCGCCAGCAACCCTCGTCATCACCTGCGCCAGCGCAGTGGCAAAGGCCTGGTCACGCTGCGCGTCGCTGGTATCGGCGACCGGCGTCGTCACCGAATAAGGCGAGCCGGATGCCTGCGCATGCAGCGGCGGCAGCGCAGAAAAACCCAGCAAAAGGAACACGATCAACAGACGGGACAGGCGCATGGGCACGGGTATCATTCTCGGGAAACACCTGCGAAGTCTGCCCAATCCTGTCGGCAGCGTCCATCCGCGCAACGCTGCAGCAGCCCGCGATGCGCGAAGTGCGCCGGGCCTGGGTACCGCATCCTGCTAAACTTGTGCGCTTCACTCCCCCGGTTTTCGCCATGTCTGACGCCCTAACCTACCGCGCCGCCGGCGTCGATATCGACGCCGGCAACGCCGTGGTGGAACGCATCAAGCCACTGGTCAGGCGCACCTTCCGCCCCGAGGTGATGGGTGGCCTGGGCGGCTTCGGCGGTCTGTTTGACCTTTCCGGACGATTCAAGGAACCGGTGCTGGTCTCCGGCACCGATGGCGTCGGCACCAAGCTGAAGCTGGCACAGATGCTGGGCCGCCACGACACCATCGGCATCGACCTGGTCGGCATGTGTGTCAACGACGTGCTGGTGCAGGGCGCCGAACCACTGTTTTTCCTCGACTACTTTGCCACCGGCAAGCTTGACGTCGAGACTACGGTGGCCGTGGTCGGCGGCATCGCCAGCGGCTGCGAGCTGGCCGGCTGTGCCCTGATCGGCGGCGAAACCGCCGAGATGCCGGACATGTACCCGCCCGGCGAGTATGACCTGGCCGGCTTCACCGTCGGCGCGGTGGAGAAATCGCAGATACTGACCGGCGAGGCGATCGTCGCCGGTGACGTCATCCTCGGCGTGGCCTCCAGCGGGCCGCACTCGAACGGCTATTCGCTGGTGCGAAAGATTCTTGAGCGCGCCGGCTGCACGCCCGACACCGGCGGGCTGGATCTCGACCTCGGCGGCGTGAAGCTGGCCGACGCACTGATGGCGCCGACCACGATCTACGTCAAGTCCATGTTGGAATTGATCAAGGGGCGCGGCATCCACGGCATGGCGCATATCACCGGGGGCGGGCTCAAGGAAAACATCATTCGCGTCGTCCCCGCCGGACTCGGTCTCGCCCTGGACGCCTCCGCCATCGTGCTGCCGCCCGTGTTCGACTGGCTGATGCGCGAAGGCAAGGTGGCGCGCGAGGAAATGTGGCGTACGTTCAACTGCGGCGTCGGCTTCACCGTGATCCTGCCGCGCGATGCGGTGGCCGCTGCGTCCGCGCTGCTCGCGCAGCACGACTTGGCCAGTACGGTGATCGGCGAAGTGGTGCCCGCGCACGGCGACGACCGCGTGCATATCGGCTGACCCGCCGCATGCCCGTCACGCCTGCCAAGGTCGCTGTGCTCGCCTCCGGGCGCGGCAGCAATCTCGCCGCCCTGCTCGACGCGCAGGCCCGCGGCGAGCTGCCGGTCGAGTTCGTGCTGGTCGGCAGCGACAAGGCCGATGCCGCGGCGCTGCGTCTGGCCGAAGCAGCGGATATTCCCACCCTGGCGCTGAATCCGCGCAGTTATCCGGATCGACGCGCGTTCGACATGGATCTGTTCACGCGGATCACCGCCAGCGGCGCGGAGCTGCTGGTGCTGGCCGGTTTCATGCGCGTCATCGACGGCGAGGCGCTGCGCCCGTGGGTGGGCCGCATCATCAACATCCACCCGTCGCTGCTGCCGAAATACCGCGGTTTGCACACTCATCGCCGCGCGCTTGAGGCAGGGGACCACGAACACGGTGCCAGCGTGCACTTTGTCACCGCCGAACTCGATGGTGGCCCGGTGATCGCGCAGGCACGGCTGACAATCGAGCCCGGCGACGACGAACAGGGTCTGGCAGAGCGCCTGCTGCCATTGGAACACCGGCTGCTGCCGGCCGTGCTCGCCCTGCTGGCCAGCCGGCGCCTGCGCTGGCAGGAAGGCATCGTTGAGTGCGACGGTCGGCCGCTGTCGGCGCCGCTGCGGCTAGGCCAACGCGGGCTGGAGTGACCCGCCGTTCAGCCGGTCATCGGCAAACTCGGCGCATGACTCCTCGATCCTTGCTTGCTCCCCTGCTCGGGCTCGCCCTGTTTCTCGGCACCGCGAACGCCAGCACCCCGACCGCCTTCACCGCCACCTACAACGTGCTGCGTGGCGGCAGTCCGATGGGCGTCGCCACGATCAGCCTGCACGACGATGGCAACGGCCAATGGACTTATCGCAAGATCGTCAAGGGCACAGGCGGTCTGGCGGCGATGCTCGGCGCCAACATGGACGAAACTTCGCGCTTCCGCTGGAAGGGCGACCTGCCCGAAGCGCTCAGCTACGACTACGAGCTGCACACCGGGATCAAGAACAAGCAGCGCCATCTGCGCGTCGACTGGGGTAGCAACCAGGTCCGCGTCGAAGGCAGCAAGGGCACCGAGACTTATCCGGCCCAACCCGGCATGGTCGAGCGCAATACCCTGCCGCTGGCACTGGGCGTGGCCTTGCAGGCAGGCAAGCAACAGGTAGCACTTGCCGTGGCGGTGCGTCAGGAAGTACAGACCCAGCAATTCAAGGTGGCCGCCAGGGAAACCGTGCAGGTTCCCGCCGGCAGCTTTCATGCGGAACGGGTCGACCGTTCCGACGCCGACCGCGGCTTCAGCGCCTGGTACGCCCCCGAGCGCTATCCGCTGCCGGTGAAGCTGGCCCAGCATGATGGCGGCGACATGGTGATGGAACTGGTGAGCTACCGCCAGCAGTAAATCCTCACTGGTGGACGTAGCGGCCCAGTTCGCCGGCGTGCTCGCGCAACCAGTGCCTGGCAGCGGGCTGAGAAATCACGAAGTCACTGGCCGCACCACCGCAAACCATACCGAGAATGCCAGCCAACAGCGGCGACACACTCGATAGCAATGCAGCACTTGCAAGCATGAATGCACCGGCGGTAGCGAACCGCAATCCAAACATCTCCAGCAAACGGCCCGCGCTGGTGCTGCGGGTGACTGCCTCACGCCACAACGTGCGGCGAACCTTCGTCGCCACATCGCTCAGTTGGGGAATGTTCTTCAATCGCCAGTAGAACGTCACGATACGCCCTCGATTGCCGGCGCCGCTGCCTCAGTTCGGCAGGCGCCGGATCCTCGCGCCCAGCACGCCCAGTTTCTCTTCGATGTTTTCGTAGCCGCGATCGATGTGGTACACGCGGTCGACGATGGTTTCGCCGCTGGCCACCAGACCGGCCAGCACCAGGCAAGCTGAGGCGCGCAGATCGGTGGCCATGATCGGCGCGCCGCTCATGTGCTCCACGCCTTGCACGATTGCGGTGTTGCCTTCGAGGCGAATGTCGGCGCCCAGGCGCTGCAACTCGTGCGCATGCATGAAACGGTTCTCGAACACTGTTTCGGTGACCACGCCGGTGCCTTCGGCGATGCAGTTGAGTGCGGTGAACTGCGCCTGCATGTCGGTCGGAAACGCGGGGTACGGCGCGGTGCTGATGTTGACCGCCTTCGGCCGGCGCCCGCCCATGTCCAGCTCGATCCAGTCCTCGCCGGTGGAAATCTGTGCGCCGCAATCCTCCAGTTTGGCCAGCACCGCGTCCAGCGTGTTGGCGCGGGCGTGGCGCGCACGCACCTTGCCGCCAGTCATCGCCGCGCCGACCAGGAAGGTGCCGGTCTCGATACGGTCGGGCAACACGCTGTAGTCGGCGCCATGCAACCGCTCCACGCCATGGATCACCATGGTGGAAGTCCCCGCGCCTTCGATCTGCGCGCCCATCGCGATCAGGCAATGAGCCAGGTCCACCACCTCGGGCTCTTGCGCGGCGTTGTCGATGATGGTGGTGCCCTGCGCCAGGGTGGCGGCCATCATGATGTTCTCGGTACCGGTGACGGTGACCATGTCCATCGTGACGCGTGCCCCTTTCAGCCGTGACGCCTTCGCCTTGATGTAGCCATTCTCCACCGTGATATCGGCACCCAGTGCCTGCAGCCCGCGGATGTGCTGGTCGACCGGGCGCGAACCGATCGCACAGCCACCGGGCAGGGATACCTCGGCCTGGCCGAAGCGCGCCACCAGCGGACCCAGCACCAGGATCGAGGCGCGCATCGTGCGCACCAGGTCGTACGGTGCCACGCAGGTGTTGGTGGTGCGCGGATCGATGTGCATCTTCATGCGGTCGTCCAGCACCAGTTGCACCCCCATCTGGCCGAGCAGTTCGATGAAGGTGGTGACGTCATGCAGATGCGGCACGTTGCCGATGCTGACCGGCTCATCGGCCAGCAGGCAGGCGGCAAGAATCGGCAACACCGCATTCTTGGCGCCGGAAATGGCGACCTCGCCGTGGAGCGGCACGCCGCCGTGAATCAGGATCTTGGCCATGGGTACGGGAATCGGAAAAAGGGGAATCGGAACTCGGAATATCGGCAGGAAGATGGCGGGATCAGCCGCCGCCGGAAGCCGAATGCCGTTGTCTGGCCTCCTCGGGGGTCAGGGTCTTCAAGGCCAGCGCGTGGATCGCTCCGCCCATCAAGTCACCCAGGGTGGCGTATACCAGCCGATGCCGAGCCAGCGGCAGTTTGCCGGCGAACTGGCTGGCCACCACGGTAGCCTCGAAATGCACGCCGTCGGCGCCTCCGACCTCGACCCGGGCACCGGGCAGGCCGTCTTCGATCAATGCCTGTATGCGGCTGGGGTCCATCGGGCGTTCCATACGGGGTCAGGCCGGCTCGATCATGGCTTTCCGCGTGGCGCGGCACCATGTCGCTGGCATATGACGTTAAAATGAGAATATGCCATGGTAATGGAATTTTTCTGGCACAGAAACGACAACGGCGCCGCAACGACCGCGCAGCGTTGATTCCCCCGCACCCGAGCTCCCATGAACGCACGCATTGCTCCGCCCGCGCCGACCGACCTTAGCCCCGAAGCCATCATTCGCAGCGCGCGCAAGGTGATCGCCACCGAAGCGGCCGCGATCGGCGCGCTGGAACCCCGAATCGGCGCGAACTTCGTCGAAGCCTGCCGGCTGATCCTGGCCTGCCAGGGCCACGTGGTGGTCAGCGGCATGGGCAAGTCCGGTCACGTGGCGCGCAAGATCGCCGCCACGCTAGCCTCCACCGGCACCCCGGCTTTCTTCGTGCACCCGGGAGAGGCCAGCCATGGCGACCTCGGCATGATCCAGCCGCAAGATGTGGTGCTGGCGATCTCCAACTCCGGCGAGACCGACGAGCTGCTGTTCATCCTGCCGATGATCAAACGCCAGGGCATCCCGCTGATCGCGATTACCGGCAAGCTCAATTCCTCGCTGGCGCGCGAGGCCGAGGTGCACCTGGACGGCAACGTCTCCAGCGAAGCCTGCCCGTTGGGCCTGGCGCCGACCGCCAGCACCACGGTGGCGCTGGTGTTGGGCGACGCGCTGGCGATCGCCTTGCTGGAGGCGCGTGGATTCACCTCGGACGACTTCGCCCGCTCGCACCCGGCTGGCGCGCTGGGCCGCCGACTGTTGTTGCACATCAGCGACGTGATGCACACCGGCGATGACGTGCCGCGGGTATCGCCCGATGCGACGCTCACCGCGGCCCTGGTCGAGATGACGCGCAAGCAACTGGGCATGACGGCGGTGGTCGACGCCGATCAGCGCCTGCTCGGCGTGTTCACCGACGGTGACCTGCGCCGCGCGCTGGACGACGAGGACGTGGACCTGCGCGGTGCCCGTGTGGCCGAGCTGATGACCCGCGGCCCGAAGACGATCGGCGCGGAGCGACTGGCCGCCGAAGCCGCGCAGCTGATGGAGAAACACCAGATCCACGCCCTGCTGGTGGTGGACGAGGATCAACACGTGGTGGGTGCGTTGAACATTCACGATCTGCTCCGTGCCCGTGTGGTCTGATTCATCTCGACGAATCAGACCCCTCACACAAGCCCACTCTTTACGTTTCACGCACAGAAACCCCAGGCCGTGTCCACCTCCCCCTATCTCGCCAACCTGCCCGCCAACATCCTTGAACGCGCCGCACGCGTGCGTCTGGCGGTGTTTGACGTGGACGGGACGCTGACCGACGGGCGGCTCTGGTACGCCGAGGACGGCCACGAGACCAAGGTCTTCCACGTGCACGACGGGTTGGGCCTGAAGCGGTTGCAGGCGAATGACGTGCAGGTTGCACTGATCACCGCACGAATCAGCCACCCGGTTGCCTTGCGCGCCGAGGAACTGGACATCACCCACGTCTACCAAGGTCAAGGCGACAAGCGGACCTGCCTGCGTGAACTGCTCGATGCCCTGCACTTGCAGGCAGACCAGGTGGCCTACGTCGGCGACGACCTGCCCGACCTGGCACCGATGCGGATGGTCGGGCTGGCGGTGGCGGTCGCCAATGCGCACCCGTGGATCGTCGATGCGGCTGATTGGCAGACCCGCCAGCGCGGCGGCGAAGGCGCCGCACGCGAGGTGTGCGATTTGATCCTGCACGCGCAGGGCAAAGACGACCTCGAGCGGGAGCGTTGGCAGTGACATGGCGTCAATGGCTGCGCGACCGACGACTGCCGGCCGCGATCGTCCTCGTGGCGCTCGCCGCAGGCGCCAGCCAGTTGCTGCTGTGGTGGCTGGGGCCGGCGCCACGTACCCACACCTTTGTCGGCCCGCCGCGTTCGGGCTATATCCTGACCGACGCCAGAGTCATCGAATTCGGTGTCGACGGCAAACCGGGCCTGCACTTGCAGTCGCCCCGCGTCGAACGCCGCGAGGGTGATGATTCGCTGTACCTCGACACTCCCACCTTCCAGATGCCGGCCCGGCGGCTCGGTGTGCCCGACTGGCAGGGACAGTCGCTGTACGGCTGGGTCAACAAACCCGGCACCCTGCTGAAGCTGCAGGGGCCGGTCAGCATGCACCGGCCCGCGTTCACCGACGCGCGCGGCACAGCCCAGGCGGAGGCTTCCCTGCAGACCTCGGACGTCACCGTCTGGCCACGCCAGAACCGCATGGAAACCGCCAATCCCGCACAGCTGGCCCAAGGCGACCGTAGAATGAGCGGCGTCGGCATGCGTGCCAACCTCAACGACAATCACCTGGAGTTGCTCGATGACAGCCACGGCTCGTTCCCGCCGCGCAAGCACTAGCCGCCTCTGGGCCGCCAGCCTGCTGGCGGTCTGTTCGCTGGCGATGCTGCCTGCCCTGGTCGTGGCCAAGCAGTCCGATCGCCAGCAGCCGATGAACTTCGCGGCCAAACATACCGATGCCTACAATGCACCGAACACGGCGACCACCTTGCAAGGCAGCGTGAAGATCACCCAGGGCACGCTGCTGCTTACCGGTGACACCGCCAGGATCCACCTCGACGCCGACAGCCAGATATCCCGCGTGGTGGTCACCGGCAAGCCGGCGCACATCCAGCAACTGGACGACAACGGCAACCTGATGACCGGCAATGCGGTCCAGCTCGACTACGACAATATCCACGGCATCGCCGTGCTCACCGGACAAGCCTCGGTCAAACAACAGGGTCGCGGCGAGTTCCATGGCGACAAGCTGACCTACAACACCGCAACCAGTCAGATCACCGGCGATTCCGGTGGCGACGGTCTGGTCCATGGCGTGTTCCTGCCCAAGCAGAAACCAGCGGCCACGCCCACGCCGGCGAGCCAGCCAGCCGCTGCCGCCAGCAGCCCGGCGTCGCCGGGACATCGCTAAATCCATGCTCTCCGCCGAAGGCCTGCAAAAAAGCTTCAAGGCGCGCCAGGTCGTGCGCCACTTCGCGTTCTCGATTCGCGAGGGCGAGGTGGTCGGTCTGCTCGGCCCCAACGGCGCCGGAAAGACCACCTGTTTCTACATGGTGGTGGGCCTGATCGAGGCCGACGCCGGCCGCATTATCCTGGACAAGCAAGACATCACCGGCCTGCCGATGCATGCGCGCGCGCGCCTCGGAATCGGCTACCTGCCGCAGGAAGCCTCGGTATTCCGCCGCCTCAGCGTCGCCGACAACATCATGGCGGTGCTGGAGCTGCGCAAGGGCCTTGGCGCGCAGCAGCGCCGCGGCGAACTGGAAAGCCTGCTGGATGAACTGAAGGTCGCCCACATCGCCGACCAGAAAGGCATCAGCCTCTCCGGCGGCGAGCGCCGGCGCGTGGAAATCGCCCGCGCACTGGCCGCCAACCCGCGCTACATGCTGCTGGACGAACCGTTCGCGGGAGTCGACCCGATCTCGGTCGGCGAAATCCAGCGAATCGTGCTGCACTTGAAAGAGCGCGGCATCGGCGTGCTGATCACCGACCACAACGTGCGCGAAACCCTGGGTATCTGCGACCGCGCCTACATCCTGAACGAGGGCGAGGTGCTCTCCCGCGGCACCCCCGCACACATCCTTGCCGACGAGAAAGTGCGCGAGGTCTACCTGGGGCGCGAGTTCCGCCTCTGACATGCCCGGCAAGATTCGGGCCAGCACCTATGGCCCCGCTCACGGCCACGCGCTAGGATGGATGTACGTTCCCTCGACCTGGCTGGCATGAAACCCGCATTACAGTTTCGCCTCCACCAGCAGCTGACCCTGACGCCGCAACTGCAGCAGGCGATCCGTTTGTTGCAGCTGTCGCAACTGGAACTGGAAGCTGAACTGCGCCAGATCGCCGAGGGCAACCCGCTGCTGGAGTTTGCCGAGGAAGCCGAGGGCGACGAGGACGACGGCGACGAGGTCGCGGAAAGTGAGTACCAGAGCGCGGACCAGGCAGCCAGCAGCGACGGCGACAGCAACGGCGAAGCCGCCGACTGGGCCGATGGCGGCGGCGTAGCAGAGTCGCCGATCGACTTTTCCGGCAGCAGCCCGGGCAGCAGCAGCAGTAGCAGCAGCGCGCGCGGCGACGACGATTTCGAACCCCAGAACGCCGCCCCGGAAACGTTGCAGCAACACCTGATGTGGCAGCTCAACCTGGCCCCGTTCAACCCGCGCGAACACCTGATCGCCGCCGTCTTGATCGATGCGCTCAATCCTGCCGGCTACCTCAGCGAAAGCATGGACGCCGTGCTCGCCGCGCTGCCGACCGACCTCAACGCAACCCTCGACGAAGTAGACGCGGTGCGGCGCCAGCTGCAGGGCTTCGACCCTGCCGGGGTGGGTAGCCTGGACCTGCGCGATTGCCTGCGTGTGCAACTGGAACAGTTCGACGCGGATACTCCACATCGTGATCTGGCGCTGCGCATCGTCGACAGCGAACTGGATCTGCTCGCACGCAACGATATCGCCAAATTGGCGCGGCGCCTGCATGCCGATTCGGACGACATCGCCGACGCGGCCGTGCTGATCCGCAGCCTCGATCCACGCCCCGGCGCCGCGCTGGACACTACACCGGTGGAATACGTGGCACCGGATGCCTACGCGATCCGCGACGGCTCACGTTGGCGAGTCAGCCTCAACCCCGATTCGCAACCGCGACTCGGCCTGAACCAGCATTACTGCGGCCTGATCGCCAAAGCGCGCGGCGAAGATGCGAGCTGGATGCGCGGCCAGTTACAGGAAGCACGCTGGCTGATCAAGAGCCTGGAATCGCGCGCCGAGACCCTGCTCAAGGTATCCGAGGCGATTGTGCGCCGGCAGAGCGCCTTCCTCGACTACGGCCCGGAAGCGATGCACCCGCTGGTGCTGCGCGAGGTGGCCGAGGAAGTGGGCATGCACGAATCCACCATTTCGCGCGTCACCACGCGCAAGTACCTGCACACGCCGCGGGGCACGTTCGAGTTGAAGTATTTCTTTTCCAGCGGCGTGTCCACCGAAGACGGCGGCAGTGCCTCGGCTACCGCGATCCAGGCCATGCTGCGCAAGCTGATTGACGCGGAAGACCCGCGCAAACCCTTGTCCGATCAAGCAATTGCCGGCGAACTGCAGGCCAAGGGCATCCAGGTTGCCCGCCGTACCGTCGCCAAATACCGGGAAGGCTTGCGTATTCCCACGTCCAGCGAACGCCAGCGCGCCAGCTAGGAGCCTGTCGGGCCATTGGTGGTCGAGACGAGAATTCGGCTGTGCGAGAACAGATTCCTGCCGATTAGCGGGCCCACAGTGCTTCCATGGAGCCCAGGATCTACAGAGACATGGACCGCTCAGCCGGATTCGCATGCCGGTCGATCAAAGTGCGACCGGCTTCTGGATGGCCACGGAAACCGGCTACGGAACTGGTTAACAAAAAAAGGGTCTCATACCTGCTAAAGAATGATTGACGATGTGCCCACGGCCCCTGGCCACGGCACGTCCACCCGCCGCGAAACGCGGCACTGCACCACCAAAGGAGGCGCCTCCCATGCAATTCCAACTAAGCGGCCAGCAGATTGAAGTCACCCCGGCCCTGCGCGACCACGCCACCGCCAAGCTCGACCGCCTTACCCGTCTCGACGACAAGTTGAAGAGTCTCGTGCTCGTGCTCTCGCTCGACAAACTCCAGCAGCGCGCCGACGGCACCCTGAGCGTGGTTGGCGCGACCTTGCACGCCGAAGCTACCGAGGCAGACATGTATGTCTCCATTGACGTGATGTTCGACAAGCTGGTCGCGCAGTTGCGCAAGTACCGCGAGAAAGTTGCCGACAAGAACCAGCGCAAAGCGCGCGAAGAGCGCCAGTACGGCTGATCGCCGACGCTTCATCGCCAATCACGGCCCGTCTGCTCAAGGCGGGCCGTTTTTTCTCGGCACGCCGCGTTCTCCACAAGCTGGCACAATGGTCGCGTTCCCGCGTTATTTTGCGGTTTCATCACGCGTCACAAGGGCCTTCGCTTGGATCGGATCAGCGCGCGACAACTTTACGACAACGTGCACGAACGCATGGCGCTGCGTTGGCTATCGGGCATGCGCGGCGAATCGCGGGTGCTCGAGCCGGGCGTAGCCCAGACGCGGCGGCCGTCGCTGATCGGCTACCTCAACGTCATCTATCCGAACAAGATCCAGATCATCGGCTCGGAGGAGTTGAACTTCCTCGACGGCCTGGATTCGCGCCAGCGCTGGGAAGTGATGCACAAGATCGCCGCTTACCAGCCGGTGGCGCTGCTGGTAACCAGGGATCAACCGGTACCCGCAGACCTGCGCGAGGTCGCCGAAGAAACTGACATGCCGCTGTGGACCAGCCCCAAGCGCGGTCACGAGTTGCTGACCTACCTGCAGTACCATCTGGCGCGGATGCTGGCCCCCAAGACCACCCTGCACGGCGTGTTCCTGGAAGTGTTCTCGATCGGCGTGCTGATCACCGGCGAGGCCGGCTCGGGCAAGAGCGAGCTGGCGCTGGAACTGATCAGCCGCGGCCACCGCCTGGTCGCCGACGATGCCACCGAGTTCACCCTGATCGCACCGGACGTGATCGACGGCACCTGCCCGGAGCTGCTGCAGGACCTGCTCGAAGTGCGCGGGCTGGGCGTGCTCAACGTGCGCGAAATGTTCGGCCACATGTCGGTAAAGACTTCCAAATACTTGCGTCTGGTGGTGCACCTCAAGCCACTGCGCGATGACGAGGAAGTCGATGCGATGGCCCGCCTCACCGGCGACATCGGCCATCGCCAGATCCTTGACGTGGCGGTACCGATGATCACCATTCCGGTGGCGTCAGGACGCAACATCGCGGTGCTGGTGGAGACCGCGGTGCGCAGCCATGCCTTGAAGAGCAAGGGTATCGATCCGGCGCAGACCTTCATCGACCGCCAGGCGCATCAATTACGCCGGCTACCCCCATGGTGAACGCATGAACGAGAACGACGAACCACTGACTCCTTTCAATGCGCCCGACGCGATCCACCTGATCGTGCTCACCGGGTTGTCCGGCGGCGGGAAGACGGTAGCGCTGCGCGCACTGGAGGACCTGGAGTTTTACTGCGTCGACAACCTGCCCGGCAGCTTGCTGCCGCACCTGGTACGGGCGGTGCTGCAAGATCACAGCAGCCGCCGTCAACGTATCGCGGTGGGCATGGACGTGCGCAACCGTGGCGAGGATTTCAGCCAATTGCCGAACGTGCTGTCCGAGCTGGCCGCCGCCGGCGTGCAGGTGCACCTGATCTTTCTCGATTGCCGCGACGAGGTGCTGATCAAGCGCTATTCGGAAACCCGCCGCCGTCACCCACTGGCCTTGCGCGGAGTGTCGCTGGCCGATGCCATCGTCGAAGAGCGCCGCCTGCTGCGTCCGCTGATGGCGATCGCCGAGAAAGTCATCGACTCCAGTGACCTCAACGTGCACCAACTGCGCCGGCTGGTGGCCACCGGCTACGCCCAGTCCACCGAGGGCCTGACCCTGATGTTCCAGTCGTTCGCGTTCCGGCGCGGGCTGCCGCTGGACGCGGACTTCGTGTTCGACGCGCGCTGCTTGCCCAATCCGCACTGGCAGCCGCACCTGCGGCCGTTGTCGGGCAAGGATGCGCCCGTGCGCGACTTCCTGGACGCCGAACCTTTGGTCGGTGAGTTCTTCAGCGACACAGCACGCTGGCTGGACACCTGGATCCCGCGCTTCGAGCAGGATGATCGCAGTTACCTGACCATCTCGGTCGGCTGCACCGGCGGCCGACACCGCTCCGTCTACCTGGTCGAAAAGCTGGCGGCCCATTACCGCGACCAGCGTGAGGTTGTACTCACCTTCCATCGTGAGCTTGAATGACCATCACGACGCACCAATTCGCCCGTACTGCGGACACTCGGCCATGAGCGTCGGCGTACTGTTGATGACCCACGAGGCGGTCGGCAAGGCGCTGATTTCCGCGGCACACCACGTGATGCCCAAACTGCCCTTGCGGGTGACCGCCGTGGAAGTGCCGCCGGAATCCGATCCGGAAGTCATGCGCTCGCTGACCGCGCAGCACGCGCGCACGCTCGACCACGGCGACGGCGTACTGATCCTGGCCGACCTGTACGGCGCCACGCCGTGCAACATCGGGCTGTCGCTCAGCGCCCTGGGCGTTCACCTGCGTTGCGTCTCGGGCCTGAACCTGCCGATGCTGCTGCGCGTTCTCAACTACGCGGAAAAGCCGCTGGACGAACTGGCCGAAATCGCTGCCAGCGGTGGCCGCGGAGGAATCTTCATTGACCATGCCTGATCATGCTTGAACAAGAAATCGTCGTATCCAACAAACTCGGCCTGCACGCCCGTGCCTCGGCCAAGCTGGTGCAACTGGTACAAGGCTTCAAGTCCACCGTATGGCTGGTCAGCGGTGGCCGCGAGGTCAACGCGCAAAGCATCATGGGCGTGATGATGCTCGCTGCCGGCATCGGTACCACGCTAACCGTGCGCGCCGACGGCCCCGATGAGGAAGCGGCTGTGACCGCCGTGGCGGGTTTGTTCGAGCGCAGGTTTGACGAGGGAGCATGATGGGCGCGGGATTCGAAATTCGGGATTTGGGATTCGTCAAAGCCGGCGGCGTAGGCGCGTCTGCGCATTCCCCCCAGTCTCCCCGCATTCTGCTCTCACCCAATCTCCAATCCCGAATCCCGGCTTTCAACAGCCGAACAGCTGGTCATCCCGGCTCCGCAAGGAGCCACTCATGAGACAGATCCTCGCCGGCACCGTCGCCGCCCACGGCATGGCGCTGGGCCGTGCACGGCTGGTGCAACCCAGTCGCTACACGGTCGACACCCGCCCGTTGGAAGAAAGCGAGGTCGAAGGCGAGCTGCAGTTGCTGCATCAGGCGCTGGATACCGCCCGGCAGGAGCTGCGCGAACTGCGTGGCAAGTTGCATGGCGCGCTGGCGCGCGAGGTCAACGAGTTCATCGACGCGCACAGCCTGTTGCTGGATGATGCCGAGCTGCTACGCGGGCTGGACGACTTGGTCAAGATTGGCCGCTACCGCCCCGGTGCGGCACTGAAGAAACAACGCGACCGCCTGTCCGCCGTGTTCGAGGCGATGGACGATCCTTACTTGCGCAGCCGCAAAGAGGACGTCGAACAAGTCATCAACCGGGTGATCTCCGCGCTGCAACGGCAGACCAGTCCGGAGGAACGCAAGCTGGCCGCACGCGTCGGCGAGATCCTGATCGCCGACAGCATTGCCCCGGCCGACATGGCGCAACTGGCCGGCAACGGCTTGCTCGGCGTGGTCGCCAGCTCCGGCAGCGCTTACTCGCACAGTGCGATCCTGGCGCGCAGCCTGGGCCTGCCGATGCTGGTCGGCACCCGCGATGCGCTGGCCAACATCCATGACGACGACCTGATCTTGCTCGACGCCGAGCGTGGCGAGACGGTGGTGCATCCCACCGCGCAAGATCTGTCGCACTATCGCGCCTGGCAGCGCGAGGCAGCCAATGAAGGGCGACGCCTGGCCAAGCTGGCCAACGCGCCCACCCGCACTCGCGATGGCGTCGAGATCGCCCTGCTGGCGAACGCAGAAACGAGTGCCGACGTGGCGATGGCGCGCGCCCGCGGCGCCGACGGCGTCGGCCTGTACCGCACCGAGTTCCTGTTCCTGCGCAAACGCGTGCTGCCCACCGAGGAGGAGCAGTTCATCGCCTATCGGGATCTGGTGATGAGCATGGGCGGCCTGCCGGTAACCATCCGCACCATGGACCTGGGCGCCGACAAGGCCGATGCCGCCGGCCTGGCCACCCGCGGCGAGGAAAATCCTGCGCTGGGCGTGCGCGGCGTGCGCCTGTCACTACGCCACCCGTCGGTGTTCACTACCCAGATCCGCGCGATCCTGCGCGCCGCCTGCTATGGGCCGGTGCGTGTGTTGATCCCGATGGTGACTCAGCCGGACGAGCTCATCGCGGTGCGCACGCTGTTCAAGCTGGCACGCCAGGAACTCAAGCGCGAAAACGTCGACCTGCCGGAAAAGCTGCCGCTGGGCGCAATGATCGAGGTGCCTGCCGCCGCAATCAACGTGCGCGCGCTGCTGGAATACTGTGACTTCCTCGCGATCGGCACCAACGACCTGGCTCAGTACGTGCTGGCTGCCGACCGCGGCAATGACGCGCTGGACAACATCTACAACCCGTTGCAGCCGGCGTTGCTGCGCCTGCTGTCGCACGTGATCAGCGCCGGCCGGCGTGCAAAAAAACCGGTGAGCCTGTGCGGTGAGATCGCCGGCGACGTAAACTTCACCGCCTTGCTGCTGCTGCTCGGTCTGCACGAATTCAGCATGCACCCAAGCCAGATCCTGCACGTGCGCGACCGCCTCGCCACGCTCGACCATGCCCAGCTGCGCCGCCACGTCGCGCAGTTGCTGCGCGCGCATACGCACGAGCAAGCCGAGGCGATGTTGGCCGACATCGTGGGCTGACTGCGGCGAGTACCGCCACTGTCACAACTTGGCCAGAAACGCATCCAGCAAGGCGCCGCGATATTTTTGCCGGTGCAGCAGCAGCGACAGCTTGCGGCGCAAATCGAGGAACGGCGTGTTCAGCGCCTTCAGGTGACCGGCGGCGACGGCATCGGTGATCGCCACCGCCGGCAGGCAGGCGATACCGAGCCCGGCCACCACGACCTGCTTGATCGCCTCGATCTGGTCAAGTTCCAGCACCGTCTCGCCGGGTGGCAGTTGCGCCAGTACGCGCTCGCTGGTGGCACGCGTGGCCGAGCCGTGCTCGCGCAATACCCAGCGGGCGCCGGCAAAGTCAGCGGGCTTCAGGCCACGCTTGCGCGCCAGCGGATGTCCCGGCGCGGCACACACTGCGAGCAGGTCGTCGCGCCACGGCCGTACTTCCAGTTGCGGGTGGGTTACCGGCCCCTCGACGCAACCGACATCCAGGCTGTGATCGAGCATGCCCGCAGCGATGGTTTCGGAATTCGCCACCCGCAGGCGGATCGCCACGCGGGGATGCGCACGTACGAACGCCCCCATCAGCTCGCCCACCCGGTAGTTGCCCACCGTGTTGCTGGCTCCGATGCGCAACTCGCCGCGCAGCGCTGCCCCATGTTCGCGGCCACGACGCCCGAACTCGGCGTAGCGCTCCAGCAGCTCCTGTGCCAATGGCAGCAACTCGCGCCCGCGCGTGTTCAGATGCAGCCGACCGCGTTCGCGATCAAACAGCGGCGAATCGAGCTGGCGCTCCATCTCGGCCAGCGCCATGCTGGCCGCCGGCTGGGTCAGGTGCATGTGTTCGGCCGCCGCACGCACACTGCCGAGCAAGGCGATCTGCACGAATATATCGAGTTGGCGCGGGCTGATGTTGATCATCAGTCGGTTTTATACAGCAAATCAGATATTTCAAGTTTTGTTTATGTGCGCGCACGCCGACAATGGCGGCACTTTCCGAGTCGGAGGACCGCTCAGGCCTTGCTCGGCCAACCTCGACTAGATCACCCACGCCCAACAGGCCTCTTGCATGAACGCCCCATCCCCCCCCGCCACCCTCCATCCCACCCTGCGCAACCGCACGCCTGGCCTGTTGCTGGCCGTGGCGATCGGTCTGGTCGCGTTATGGCTGGGACGCCGGGCGCCGATCATCGGCGGGCCGGTGTTTGGTATCGTGCTGGGCCTCCTGGTGCGCAACGTGTTCGCGCCCGACGCGCGTTTCACCCCTGGCATCCAGTTCGGCGGCAAACAGATTCTGCAGTGGTCGATCATCGCGCTGGGCTTCGGGCTCAGCTTGACCCAGGTGGCAAAGACCGGGCTGGAATCACTGTGGGTCACCCTGATCACGATGAGCGTGGCGTTCCTCAGCGCGTGGCTGCTCGGCCGCTGGCTTGGTGTGCACGACAAGCTGAAGATCCTGATCGGCGTGGGTACCGCGATATGCGGCGGCTCAGCGATCGCCGCGGTGTCCCCGATCATCCGCTCAGACGACCACGACACCGCGTTCGCGATCTCCACCATCTTCCTGTTCAACGTAGTCGCCGTGCTGCTGTTCCCGCCGCTCGGCCACCTGATGCACCTGTCCGACCTCGGTTTCGGCCTGTGGGCGGGCACCGCGATCAACGACACCTCCTCGGTTGTCGCCGCCGGCTACAGCTACAGCCACGCGGCAGGTGATTACGCCACCATCGTCAAATTGACGCGCGCCACCTTGATCATCCCGATCTGCCTGGTGCTCGCCTTCGTGGTCGCCGCCCGCGAGAAGCGCAAGCATGCGCAGACCGGCAGCACCGGCCATTTCAGCCTGGCCCGGATCTTCCCCTGGTTCATCCTGTGGTTCCTGGTGGCCTCCGGCGTGCGCACCGCCGGCCTGATACCGGTGACGATCCAACCGGCGCTGCACATGCTGGCCGAATTCCTGATCATCGTGGCGCTGACGGCGATCGGCCTGTCCGCCAACCTGCGCCGGATGATCTCCAGCGGTGCGCGGCCGATCCTGCTGGGCTTTGGTGTGTGGGCCGCGGTGTCGATCAGCAGCTTGCTGGTGCAGCTGGTGATTGGGCAGCTTTGAAGGGGAAGCCATCGTTGGAGCGGGGACGCCAGTCACTAGCGCGACCACAATCCTGCTATCGGCCGAGGCGTGCTACCTGCGGGCGCTCCTCTAACCACCAAAACAACCGTTGATACGCGGCCGTAAACATCCTGCAGGCCCGAGCGGACGTCGGAGGCTTTGCACTCTTGAGGGCTGCCAGATTCAACTCGAAATGTCGAAGAACCATTCACTTCGTAATCTTGCTTGCTTTCGGTAGAAAGCGAGCGGTGGCAGGGGCTGCCGGGTCAGCGTCGGGATTTTTGCGATCTTGTAGTATCGGGAAACCTTACATTATTAATGAAGCGTAAAATGTAACATATTGAAAGTAAAAGAATATATTTATGGTATGGAATATGCTTAACGACGCATTAACCCGCTCGACGTCCGTAGCGGTCCAAAACTGTCGAGGTTGAATGTAATGATAAGAAAGAAAAGTTTGGCTTTTTGTGTGGTCGCAGCGTTGTCGCTGACTTTCGCCGCTGCCGCCAATGCAACGATCGTCGGCTCTACGTACGACTTCAGCGCATCAAATACCGGCAACACCGCGATTGGCGCCTCAGCCGCCGGAACCTACACCGACCCTGCCAACGCCGGAATCTGCGTCGGGCCACCCGTCGATTGCGCAAATAACGCGGGCTTGTCCGGAAGCTTTGCATTCGCCAATGTGTCGCCCACCCAGAATACGATCAGCTTCACTTTCTACGGAAGCACCAACGGTGCCGGCCCCGGCTCGTTCAGCTTTGATCTCGGGAATTTCCAGATGACTGATGGCGGATCCATTTTGGGTGTGTCTTATGCGTCCGGAGCCCTGGGAGGAGCAACCAGCGCCGTGAATTGGAACGGAACCGCCGCCAATTTCACCTTCAGCACCGGCAGTGATTACTTCGGTATTGGCGGAAATACCGTTGTTTTCAACGTCGAAACGACAGCAGCAACAGCAGTCCCCGAACCTGACTCGTTCTTTATGCTATTTGGGGGTATTGGTCTGCTTGGCCTTGGGCTCATCGCGCGCCGCAAGCAGCAACGCGGGTAATTTCAACGAAAGGGAACCGCCGCCTTCCACGGCGGTCCCCTTTCTCATCAAGCCAAACAGTTGCCTGCGCTTCAGTACGACGAAAATCAAAACCGGGGCGTGAGTCGACCTCTCAAACTTCGATAGCGGTACTTGATCGCAATGTGCGGATTCCATCCGCTTCCGGTCGTCCGCTGACAAAAGCCCCTCAGACCTTTCTCGTGCCCGGCGGACGTCAACGCCACCTTTCCGCGCAGGTACACCGGCAAGGCCAACTCGCGCACTTGTCGGCGACGCGCCTTGAGCTCCGCGCAAAAATAAGGACCGCAAAAAGAGGACGGAGGAAGTTATTCGTGCCTGATCCTCTCCCGCCCCTGATTTCTGCGAGAAAAGCTCGCTCAAGCTATTCCTAACGCCTGTCCAGCGAGTATTTCCCCGGACCCGCGACACTCAGCAAAATCAAGCCGCCCACGATGCTGATGTTCTTGTAGAAGCTGATCATGCTCAGGTAGTGCTGCATGCCTTCCATGTTCCAGTAACGGTGGCCGATCAACGCCGCCGCCAGGGTATAAACCGCCAGTGCGAGTGCCAGCGGGCGGGTATAGAAGCCAAGCACCAGGGCAATCCCGACGCCGAACTCCATCAGCACCGCAATCAGTGCCAGCAGGCCTGGTACCGGCACGCCGGTCGATGTCAGGTAGCTGACCGTGGCCGTGAAACCCATGACTTTGTCGAGGCCGAACTTCACGAACAGCATCATCAACAAGATACGGGCCAGCAGGATCATTTCGTCTTCGCGATTCGCGAACAAGCTGTAGCGCATGATTGCCTCCCTCAAGCTGTCAAGATCGGCGCAGCACGCAAGCGCACTGCAAGTCAGGGGTCGCCGGGGCGGCATAGCACGTGGCTCGCTGCACACTGACGTCCCCGGCTGGAAGCGGACGCTGTGCGGCAGCCTTTCCGTCGATGTCCTGCGAGACCCATCTTGATCATCCTACCCCGTTCGCCTGCGCCGTACACAACCGCGCTGCCAGGACATCCACAACCGGAGCCGGCTGGTGAAACGCGGCGGCATTTCCCGGTGCACCGAAAGAAAATCGGCCTTGCCCCGAATCCTTTGCCGCCGCGGACGCCTCTATAGATGTTGGAGACCCATGATGACGTGCCTCCGAAGCCTATCAACATGCCATCTGGAGAACCTGATGAGAACTTCCATGAAACTGGCGTCGCTGGCCGCCCTGACCGCCGCCATCGTTGCCCTGCCTGCCGCTGCAGCCGGCCTGAGCACCACTCAAGCCACCTGCAAGCCCGCAACCAGCATGGCCCAATGCGGCGCGAAGTGTGCGGCCAAGTGCAGCGCCGCGAAACACCAGATGAAGCACCACATGAAAGCCAAGTGCGCGGCCAGCAAGTGCGCGGCCAAGTGCGCTCCAAAATGTGCGCCCAAGTGCGCTGCCAAGTGTGGCACCAAGCGCTAATGGCACCCGCGTCTGGCCGGCGGTCGGCGAACCCAATCTTGCACCGAACCCGCTCCACCGGCCAGCGCCTGCTCAATACCTACGCCAAACTCGCCACACGCGACGAACACCTGTTGCACGACCTGCTGGCCGGCGAGCCGCCGCGGCAATGGCAGCACTACCCCGAAAACGATGCGATCGACGCGGACAGCGGCTACCAGTGGTTCTACCACTCGCACGCGCCGGAAGATCGTCCCGCTGCCGGCGAGCATGGACACTTTCATTTGTTCGCTCGCCGCCTGTTGTGGTCCCGCCGCCTGCAATCGAAGGCTGAGCGCGCTTTCGCCGAACTGACCGGCCTCCCCGACGATCGCGTCGACACCCGCCACCTGCTTGCCATCGGTATGAATGCCAAGGGTTTGCCGGTCAGCCTGTTCACGGTCAACAGCTGGGTCACCGGCGACCTGATGCTGAGTGCCCCCGGCACCGAGCGGCTGCTGGAACAATTACGTTTACGTACCGGTCACGCTGCCATTGACGCCGTGCTGGAATGCGTTGTGGCACTGTGCATGGACGATATCCGCGCACTGCTTTCGGCGCGGGACATGGCCCTGTCCGGCAAGCGCAGGCGCAATCGCGCGGTACTCAGCGATACCCGACTGGAAGTCCTGTCCGCCCAGGCGATCACGCTCGACGAGAAGCTCCGCGTCGCGTCATAGGGTACTCAAAGCCACGCTTCAGAGTCGGGGCGCCTTGCCCTGCTCCACCAGCGTCAAGGCCACCTTGTCGCGCAGGTATACCGGCAGCGCCAGCTCGGGCGCCAGGGTGCGACCGGCCTTGAACTCAGCGATCGCCAACTCGGCCACATGTACCGCCTGCGGATAGCGCAGACCGTCGGCCGAGTGCAGCGTGCCGGTGAGGCGCTGGCTGAGCACGGGGGCATAGGTGGCCCAGCCGCTGCCGACCACCTGCCAGGCACTCGCCTCGGGCAACAGCAAGCCATCGGCGGTGGCGATGCGTTCCTCATCCAGTGCGATCAAACCGCCGTTGCCGTCGCGGCGATAGCAGGCCGCGTAGATCTCGCCCATGCGTGCGTCGATCACGGCGAGAATGGCAGTGCCTTCTTCCTCGGGGGCTTCCAGTGCCAATGCGGCCAGCGAGGATACGGTGATTACCGGCAAGCCCAGCGCCAGCGCCATGCCTTGCGCCAGCGACACGGCCAGACGTACGCCGGTGAACGCGCCAGGGCCACGGCCGACCGCGATCGCATCCAGCGCCCGCCGGCCGATACCGGCCTCGGCCAGCAGCTCGTCCGCCATCGGCAGCACCAGCTCGGTGTGGCGACGCGGCGCGATTTCAGTGCGGGTGATCAGTTCATCGCCGTGGACCAAGGCGACGGAGCAGGCTTCGGTGGCAGTTTCGATCGCAAGCAGGTTCATGATCTACCCATCATAGCGGCTGGCGACTCGGTCGAAGTCGGCACGTACGCGTACCAGTCGATGCGACGCGTCAGGTACATCATCAACGCCACCATCGCCAGCAGCACCACGGCACCAATCAGCAGCGCGTACCGTTCCGCCGCGATCAGGCCATACAACATGGCGTAGATCAGGCCGAGCACGCCACCCAGCAGCGCGCCGGCGCGACGAGCACGCAACACTGCCATCGCATAACCACCGACGATCAACACCACCGCTGCCGCGGCCAGCGCGTATGCCAGGCCGAAGCCAAACTGCTCGGACAGTGCCAGCAACACTACGTAGAAGGTGGCCAGCGCCGCGCCCACCAGCAGGTATTGCACCGGGTGCACGCGCAGCCGCTTGAGCACCTCGAACAGGAAGAACGCCACGAAGGTCATCGCGATGAACAGCAGACCGTACTTGCCGGCGCGCACGTTGCGCTGGTACACGTCCACCGGCTGGTACAACTGCACGCCGAAGGTCGAGGCCTTGAGCGCACGCTTCATGCGGTCGGTATCGGTCCAATGCTGGCCATAGCTGCGGTTGAGATCGAGCAGGCGCCAGCGTGCATTGAAACCGTTGGCATCGAACCGCTGCTCCAGCGGCAAGGCCGCGCCGACGAAGCTGGGATCATGCCATGGTGCGCGCATGCTCGCGTCGGTATCTCGCGCCAGCGGCAGCAACTTCAGCGAACCAGTGCCGGCCAGCTTCAGCCCGATTTCCACGTCAATCGTCTGGCCATCCATTGCGCTCAGGTCGATCGGCACCACCACGTTCGGCCATGGCCCCAATCGCGACGTCGATGATTCGAAACGGGCCGACTTGCCGTTGATGCGCACGTCGGTGACCGCCTGCAGGCCACGCAGATCGCCGACCGGCAGACGCAACTCAGCCTTGCCAGCCTGCCATGCGGCAGCGCTGTTGTGCTGGAACTGCGCCAGGTCCTGCGCGAGGAAGCGCGCGCCGAGCTTCACCGTGGCCACGAACACCGGCGCACTGTAGATGCCGTAGCTGCGCGTCTGCACCGTCATCGTCGCATCCATCTTCAGTGTGTCGGCCAGTATGCTCTCGCTTCCTGCTTGCAACTGGTACGGTTGGTTGTCGCCCGCGCTCACTTGGTGCAGGGTCGGCACCACCAGCACCGGACCGCCCAACACCTGATCGCTGCCCCAGCCCTGCGCAATCTGCGCGATCGCCTGCTCGCGCAACTGCTGACG
>CAJDTN010000047.1_pt1 | contig 46135 bp, 43 predicted proteins | sample 7389801 | NCBI WGS metagenome assembly CAJDTN01 (sample SAMEA7055653, study PRJEB34461) | soil metagenome | biome: terrestrial ecosystem; feature: Peninsula; material: soil | place: Antarctica | collected 2016
ACCATCGGCAACTTCAACCCCATCTCCTTGGCGCACTCGATTGCATCCTCATACCCCGCATCCGCATGCCGCATCACTCCAGTCGCCGGGTCATTCCACAACACCCGCGCAATCCGCTCATCCGCTTCCTTGGTCCCGTCGCACACAATCACCAGCCCGGCATGCTGCGAATACCCCATCCCCACCCCGCCGCCATGATGGAACGACACCCAGGTCGCGCCGCTGACCGCATTGAGCAAGGCGTTGAGGATTGGCCAGTCGGACACGGCATCCGAACCATCCTTCATGGCCTCGGTCTCGCGATTCGGCGACGCGACTGACCCGGAATCCAGGTGATCGCGCCCAATCACGATCGGCGCCTTCAACTCGCCGCTGCGCACCATCTCGTTGAACGCCAGGCCCAGCTTGTCGCGCTGGCCCAGGCCCACCCAGCAGATTCGCGACGGCAGGCCTTGCCAGTGAATGCGTTGTTCGGCCATGTCCAGCCAGTTGTGCAGGTGCGCATCGTCGGGGATCAATTCCTTGACCTTGGCGTCGGTCTTCAGGATGTCCTCGGGATCGCCACTCAACGCGACCCAGCGGAACGGACCGATACCGCGGCAGAACAGCGGACGCACATAGGCGGGCACGAAGCCGGGGAACGCGAACGCGTTCTCGCAGCCGACGTCTTGCGCCATCTGGCGAATGTTGTTGCCGTAGTCAAACGTGGGGATGCCCTGGGCATGGAACGCGAGCATCGCGTCGACGTGGGTTTTCATGGACTGCTTGGCGGCGTCACGAGTGCCGTCGGGATCACTCTTGCGGCGTTCGAACCACTGCTCCACCGTCCAGCCCTGCGGCAGGTAACCATTGACCGGATCGTGCGCGGAAGTCTGGTCAGTGACGGCGTCGGGACGCACGCCGCGACGCACCAGTTCGGGCAATACGTCGGCGGCGTTGCCAAGCAAGGCGATGGACTTCGCCGCGCCGGCCTTCGTGTACTTCGCGATACGCGCCAACGCGTCGTCGAGATCGACCGCCTGCTCATCGACGTAACCGGTCTTGAGACGAAAGTCGATGCGTGATTGCTGACATTCGACCGCCAACATCGACGCGCCGGCCATCACCGCCGCCAACGGTTGCGCGGCCCCCATGCCGCCCAGGCCAGCGGTAAGAATCCACTTGCCTTTCAGGTCGCCGCCATAGCTCTGGCGACCCATCTCGACGAACGTCTCGTAGGTGCCCTGGATGATGCCCTGCGAGCCGATGTAGATCCACGAGCCGGCAGTCATCTGGCCGTACATCATCAAGCCCTTGCGATCGAGCTCGTTGAAGTGCTCCCACGTCGCCCAATGCGGCACCAGGTTGGAATTGGCGATCAGCACGCGCGGCGCGTCGGTGTGGGTCTTGAACACGCCGACCGGCTTGCCGGATTGCACCAGCAGCGTCTCGTCGGGATTGAGTTCGCGCAACGCTTTCAAGATCGCGTCGAAGCATTCCCAGTTGCGCGCGGCACGTCCGATGCCGCCGTACACCACCAGTTCCGCTGGGTTCTCCGCCACCTCGGGGTCGAGGTTGTGCTGGATCATCCGGTACGGCGCCTCGATCAGCCAGTTCTTGCACGTGAGCTGGTTGCCACGCGGCGGATGGATCACGCGCGTGGTGTCGATACGGGTCGGTGCGTTCATGATCGAATCCTGAAATTGCGGCAAGGCATGACGCCTGATTATGCGGCGCAGGCAGGGTGACCGCCAATCGCGAAGGCGGGGAAGACAGGCTGTCCGTGCGGGCGGGACTGAACGACGTCGAGTGTGTGAGACGTCAGTCGACGGCTGGCAGTTGCAAGCGCGGGAACGCCATGGTCACGGTGGTGCCGGCGCCAGGCGCGGATTCGACGTCCACGAAGCCGCTGGCCTGGCGCACCACGCCGTAGACTTGGGCCAGACCCAGGCCGGTGCCGCTGCCCTCGGGCTTGGTCGTGAAGTACGGTTCGAACAAGTGCTTGCGTACGCTCTCGTCCATGCCGCTGCCGTTGTCGGTGATGGCCAGCGTGACGTAATCGCCAGCCGGTCGCAGCGTGCTGCTTTGCTCCGGAACCACCGTCAACTTGCCCAGCTGCACATCGATCGCGCCTTGCCCGCCACAAGCGTCGCGGGAGTTGATGCAAAGGTTGATGAACGCCTGCTCGATAGCGTGGCGGTCGCAGATGGTCGGCAGTTCGGTAGCAGCCTGCGCGACCCGGAAATCCATGCCGGCGCCGAGGCTGTGCCGCACAAAACCCTCGATGTCACGCACGATGCTGACCAGCTCGACCGGCCCGGGCGTGTAGCGGTGCACGCGGGCGAACGCGAGCAAGCGCTGCGCCAGCAGCGCGGCATGGTGCACTCCGTCCATGGAGTAACCCAGCAGGCGCCGCTGCCCGTCAGAGAGGTTGGCCTGATCGTCCTGGATGCTGCTGAGTGCCACGATCGTGATCTGCAGCATGTTCGCGAAGTCATGCGCGAGGCCGGCCACGAGCTGGCCGATCGCCTCGTTTTTCTGTGCCTGTCGCGCGGCGTGCTCGGCAACGGCCTGGGCAGCGCTGGCAAGGCCCAGCTGCAGTTTCAGCGACTGCTCGCGACCGGCCCTCTGCAGATGAGATACGCGTGCCCGCGCGAGCTGGCGATTCAGCAACTCGTTGCGGGCAGTGCTCGTTTCGCTGGCAGATTCGCGGAGACTCAGCTCGCCGCGCAGGCCTGCAATCGCCGTATCCAACGCCAGCTTGGCCTGAACCGATTCGGTGATGTCATGGCTGATCACGGCGATGCCGTCAACCCGATCGGCCGTATCGAGGTAGGGATGAACGCTGATCAGCCACCAGCCCGGCTCACCGCCGGCCGACGGCAACACCTGGGTGAACTGCACGGATCGTCCCGTACGCGCGGTCGCCAGGGCAGCCTCGATCTCGGCACGGGCCGCTTCCGGCCAAAACGCAGCGAACGGCTGGCCGAGCGCGGCGGCGGGATCGGCGATGCGCAATGCGTCGCAGGCGCTGCCATTAATGCGGGTGATATGGCCGCGCAAGTCGAGTTCCTGGACACCGTCTGCGGAGAATCCGAGCAACTGGCGATAGCGCTCCAGATCGTCCATTCGTGCACACTCCAAGTAGAGACTGAACATAGACTCAATCCGGCCTCACCGCATGTTTACACGGCGCGGGCCAAGGTCGGGCCATCTGCTGCCTGAGATTACCGATGACTTCCACGCAGAACAAGACGATCCTGCTGGTCGAAAACGACCGCAGTGCGCGCGAGGTTACCGCCCTGGTGCTGGAGGCCGCGGGTTATCGCGTGATCACGACCGGCAACGGCACCAGCGGCCTGCGCATCCTTCAGGACGACGCGACCGTCGACTTGTTGCTGAGCGATATCCACATGCCTGGCGGCATCGATGGCATCGAACTGGCTCAGCGGGCGCAGATGAATCGGCTGATACCGATCGTGCTGACCTCGGCGGATCCGCGCAGCAGCTTCGCGTGGTTTCCGGAAAACGTCACGTTCCTGCCCAAGCCGTACGATCGCCGCGCGCTGCTTGACGCAGTCAACGGGTCGACCGTCACCTGAGGCACGAGCGTTGGGAGCGCCGCCTCGCTGCGGACTTGTGAAAGTGGCTTGCAGGCACATGGCATCGGGTCGGGGTTTGCCCGTGTGCTGAGCGCTTTGCCGGCGCCTGCGCGGCATTCGCAGCCCTTTCCGTGACGCACGCGCGAGCTACAGACGAAATGCAGCATCGATGTCCGAAAACGGCGAGTCAGCGACCGCTGGCGGTGCTAGCCTTGAACCATGTCCGAAACGCCGATCGCCATCCTGCCCGCTCTAGCCGTTTGCGAACAGGCGCGGCTGAGCCGCGACGCGCGCTTCGACGGGCTGTTCTTTACCGCCGTCACCAGCACACGCATTTATTGCCGTCCGGTCTGTCCGGCTCCCGCACCGAAATCAGCGAACGTCAGTTACTACGCGAGCGCAGCAGCGGCCGAGGCAGCGGGCTTCCGGCCGTGCCTGCGCTGCCGGCCGGAGCTGGCGCCGGGCAACGCGGTCTGGCATCGCGGCGAGCACATCGTGGCGCGCACCTTGAAACTGATCGACGCGGGCGAACTGGCCGAACAGTCGCTGGAACAACTGGCGGCGCGCGTCGGTGTCGGCGCGCGGCAGTTGCGCCGCCTGTTCGTTGCGCATCTCGGTGCGCCGCCGATTGATGTGTATACGACACGCCGCCTGCTGTTTGCGAAGCAGTTGCTGACCGAGACGGCGTTGCCGGTCACCGAAGTAGCGCTGGCCGCAGACTTCTCCAGCTTGCGACGCTTCAACGCCGCGTTTGCGAACGCGAACCGGATCTCACCGCGCGAATTGCGCCGGCAGCCGCGGGCGGCGCTCGGGACGGGCCTGGTATTGCAGCTCGGCTATCGACCACCGTACGATTTCGAGGCGATGTTGTCATTCCTGCGCACGCGCGCGCTAGCCGGTGTCGAACAGGTTGCCGAACACTCGTACATGCGCGTATTCGGCCCGGCCGACGCGGCCGGATGGCTGCGGCTCGGTCCGTGGCCCGGCGACAAGCATGCGTTGAAGCTGGAATTGCATGGTGCGCAACCGGCGCAATTGTTGCCACTGGTGACGCGCCTGCGGCGGATGTTCGACCTGGATGCCGATCCTCGCGTGATCGCCGCCACGCTGGGCGCCAGCAAGCTACTGACGCCGCTGCTGCGCAAACGACCCGGCCTGCGCTTGCCCGGTGGCTGGGATGGTTTTGAAATCGCGGTACGTGCGGTACTCGGCCAGCAAGTGAGCGTGGCTGCCGCCCGCACGCTGGCGACACGCATTGTGCAGCGCCACGGTAGAGCGGTGAGCGCGCCGTTACCAGAAAAATTGGAGCGATTGTTTCCCACGCCGACGCAGCTCGCCAACGCGGATTTGCGAGCGATCGGTGTGACCACGGCCCGCGCCGCCACGATCCGCGGCATCGCGCAGGCGCTGTTGGATGGCCACGTGGACTTTCACCCCGAACAGCCGCTGGAGGATTTCGTGGCGCGCTGGGTGGCGTTGCCGGGTATCGGTGCATGGACCGCGCATTACATCGCGATGCGTGCGCTGAGCCATCCCGATGCGTTCCCCGCCGCCGACCTGATCCTGCGCCGTGCCGCGGCCGATGACGGCGCGGCGCTGAGCACCAAGGCACTCACTGCACTCGCCGAAGCCTGGCGGCCGTGGCGCGCGTACGCGGTAATGCACTTGTGGCGCGCGAGCGCCGATACATCACCCCTGCCCCGCCACAGAAAACCGGAGGCAACTACATGACATCGGACATGATTCACTACGACGAGATCGACAGCCCGGTCGGCACGCTGCGGCTGGTCGCCGATCACGAAGGTTTGCGCGAAATATGGTTCGAGCACGAGCGCCATCCGAAGCAGGCGCACCCCGGCTGGGTTCATGCCCCGGCGTCGCTACGGTTTGCCCGAGCGCAACTCGATGAGTATTTTGCCGGCGAACGGCAACACTTCGAGCTGCCGCTGCACCCGGTCGGCACACCGTTCCAACTGACGGTATGGCAAGCACTGCGCCACATCCCGTATGGCGTGACGATCAGCTACGGCGAATTGGCACGGCGCATCGGCAAGCCGCAGGCGATGCGCGCGGTCGGCGCCGCGAACGGCCGCAACCCGCTGCCGATCGTGGTGCCCTGCCACCGCGTGATCGGCGCCGACGGCAGCCTCACCGGTTTTGGTGGCGGCCTGCCGATCAAGCGACAGCTGCTAAATCTGGAACAGGCCCTGAGCGCGGACGACCTGTTCGCCACATCGGCGCGCTGATACACCGGACCCGGCGCAGGGATTGCCGTCAACCGCCGCTGCGCGACGATGCCGGCACGGCCTGCGGCACTATCTGCGGCAGCGTCGCCCGATCCCGATAACGATCGACCACGTCCTGCTGCGCGGCACGATCGCGATCACGCTGGGCGCGGCCGGCCAGGTCCAGCTGACGCAGCATGCGTGGATCATTTGCGTTCGGTCGTTTCGCGTTGTCCGAAACGGATTGACGCAACTGCTGTTCCAGCTGACTCTTTTGCAACTGATCACGGACCTGTTGCTGCTGCACGGTCTGCTGGAATTGCACGCCAGGCGCGGGTGCCACCAGCTGTGGTCTGGTGGCAGGTTGCACGTTGGTTGGCCATGCGCATGCGAAGCCGATCGGAGCGAAGGCGAGCACGCCGATCAGGAACGACTGCAGCATGCTACGGGGCGACCAGATAGGTGTCATGACGATCACTCTGCGCGATCATGTGCGGATGGTTGAACGAAGTTTGAGGCTCCGCACATGAATATCCTGTTTCGTCTGCTGCTGTGTGCCTCGGCCGCCGTCAGCGTCGGCTGCATCCACCAACCGGCGATCACCACCACCGGCAGTGCCACCAACCACGCCTCGCCGCTACTGTTGATCTCGATCGATGCCTACCGCTACGACTACATTGACCGCGGCTTGAGCCCGACCCTCGCGATGCTGGCGAAAAACGGCGTACAGGCCGCGTCGATGCAGCCTTCGTTCCCGACACTGACGTTCCCGAACCATTACACCCTGGTCACCGGGTTGCGTCCCGACCACAATGGCGTCGTCGACAACACGATGTTCGATCCTCACCTCGGCAAGTTTTCGCTGGGCAACCGCAAGGCGGTCAGCGACGGACGGTGGTGGGAACAAGGCATACCGATCTGGGTGACTGCGGACCAGCACGGACTGCGTACGGCGACGATGTTCTGGCCGGGCTCGGAAGCCGCGATTCACGGCTACCGCCCGGATCACTGGAAACCGTTTGACGACAGCGTGACCGCGGACCAGCGAGTCGACCAGGTGCTGGTCTGGCTCGACCTGCCGCCCGCCGCGCGACCGCGCTTTCTCACCTTGTACTTCGACGCCGTCGATCACGCCGGGCACAAGTACGGTCCCGGATCAGCCCAGGAAGATGCTGCCCTGCGCGCCACCGATGCCGCGCTGGCGCGCCTGGTGCAAGGCCTCAAGCAGCGCGGCCTGTTCCAGCGAATCAACCTGATCGTGCTGTCCGATCACGGCATGGCGGCGGTGCCGGAACAAAACAGCGTACTGATCGATCAACTGATCCCGCTCGACCAAGTGCAGGTGGCCAGCACCGGCATCCTTGCCGGCTTCAATCCGCGCTCGGACAGCGAGCAGGATCTGGCGAATTTCGCGGCGATCGAACAGCGGCTCGAGCAACCACAGCGCCATATGCGTTGCTGGAACAAGCGTCGGGTGCCGACGCGACTGGACTATGGCAGCAACCCTCGGATACCCCAATTATTGTGCCTGGCGAACGTCCATTGGCGCATCATCGCAAGCACGAATCCGGCGAGACTGAAGGGGTCGCTCAGCGTGGGCAATCACGGCTACGACAACGCCGATCCATTGATGCAGGCGATCTTCATCGCCCATGGCCCGGCATTCCGGGCTGGCGCGAAAGTTTCTGCATTCCCAAACGTGGACGTCTACCCGCTGATGACCCATCTGCTGGGTCTTCCAGCCACCGCGAACGACGGTAACTACGACGTAGTAAAGGGCATGCTGAAGGCGTCGGTGCGCTGACCGACTCAAGCGGGAACGGGGAACTGAGAACGGGGAACGTCGAGTTTGGTGTGGCTTGCGGTTCAAGGCTTTGCATGCGAAAAAAGGGGATGAGCTTGATGCCGGAAGCTCAATGCTTCTCCCCGTCCCCGTCCCCCGTCCCCCGTTCCCCGCCCTGCTACGGCATCGCCCCCTGGCTCATCGGCGTCGGCGGCGTCGCCACATTCACCAGCGGCGGCAACCGGATCAGACGCAGCGCAATCAGCAATCCAGCCAACACCAGGGCACCGACGAACAACGCCACGCCGGTCCAGCCGTGCGACGCGTAGAACAGGCCGCCGCTGGCGCCGGCGATGCTGGATCCCATGTAGTAACAGAACAGGTACACCGAGGCGGCCTGCGCCTTCGCCGCACCGGCACGCCGCCCAACCCAGCTACTGACGATCGAATGGCCGCCGAAGAAACCGAACGTGATCGCGACGATGCCGAACATGATCAGCGACAGCGACTGCAGCATGGTCAGGCTCACGCCCGCGAGCATCAGGGCCAGCGCTGTCCACAGCACCTTGCGCCGACCCAGCTTACCGGCCAGATGCCCCATCCAGGGCGAACTGAACGTGCCGACCAGGTAGATGCCGAAGATCAAGCCGACCACCGCCTGGCTCAGGTTGTATGGCGGCGCCAGCAGGCGATAGCCCAGGTAGTTGTAGACGGTGACGAACGCGCCGAGCAGCAGGAAGCCTTCGGCGAACAGCCATGGCAGACCACGGTCATGAAACATGCCGGCGAAGCGCCCCGAGAACATGCGCCAACTCAGCGGTTGTGCCACGTAATGTCGCGATAGCGGCAATGCGCGTGAGAAGATCCATGCGGCCAGCAAGCCGATCACGGCCACCACCGCCACGCCGACGCGCCAGTCGAAAAAGTCGGTCAGCACGCCGGTGATCAGGCGTCCGCCCATGCCGCCGACCGCGCTGCCGCTGATGTACAAGCCCATGCCGAGGCCAATCGACTCGGTGTGCATCTCCTCGCTGAGGTAAGTCATCGCCACCGCCGGCAAACCACTCAGGGTGAGGCCGAGCAAGGTGCGCACCATCAGCAGTGTCGACCAGTTCGGCATCACTGCCGACAGCAACACCAGCAGTGCGGAGGACAGCAGCGACGCCACCATCACCGGCTTGCGCCCCCACGCATCGGACAGCGCACCGGCAAACAACATCGCAAACGCCAGCACGCCGGTGGTCAGCGACAACGACAGTGCGCTGACCGCCTCGCTCACACCGTAGTCCTGGCTGAACTCCGGCATCAGCGGCTGCACGCAGTACAGCAGCCCGAACGTGGCGAAGCCGGCCGCGAACAGCGCCAGGTTGGTACGCCGGAATGCAGGCGTGCCATGGTGGATGAACGGCACCGGCACAGTCGCGGAGTCGCGCAGGTCAGACATGTCGGTTCAATCGCGTCCCGCCAACGCCGCCATTGCCTGGCGATAACGCGCCGCGATGCGTTCCTCGTCGCGATGATGAAAGTCGCGCACCTGCCAGCGCCCGCCCGTCATCACGTCGCGCACCAGCGGCGTGTTGCCGGCAAACAGGAAGCTGTCGAGCAAGGATCGATCATCGCGCGCGGCAAGCAACGGCGAGGTGTCATCCAGCACGATAAGATCAGCGCGCGCGCCTTCGCGCAATGCGCCGACCGGCGCACCGGCGGCTTGCGCGCCACCGTCAAGGGCCGCGCGCCACAAGGTCTCGCCCACACTGTCGCCGGGGCGCCGCGACGCGATATTGCGGTGACGCGTCTGCAGACGCTGGCCGTATTCCAGCCAGCGCAGTTCCTCGACTGGCGAGACCGAAATGTGCGAGTCCGAGCCGATGCCGAACGTGCCGCCCGCATCGAGATAGGCGGGCAGCGGGAACAACCCGTCACCGAGATTCGCCTCGGTGGTCGGGCACAGGCCAACGACCGCGCCGCTGGCAGCGATCTGCGCGGTCTCGGCCTCGGTCAGATGGGTCGCGTGCACCAGGCACCAGCGCGCGTCGACATCGGCGTGGTCGAACAACCACTCGACCGGCCGCGCGCCGCGCCTGGCGAGGCAATCCTGCACTTCGCCGATCTGCTCGGCGATGTGGATGTGGATCGGGCCGGCGGACGCCAGCGGGCTGGCGAGCGCCTCACGCATGGCCTGTTCGGGCACGGCGCGCAGTGAATGCAGCGCGACACCGACGTGCAGGTCGTCGCTCGCCTGTGCTTGCAGGGTCTCCAGCAGGCGCAGGTAGCCGTCCACGTCGTGGCCAAAGCGCCGCTGCCGCTCGCCGAGTGCACGCCCGTCGAAACCGCCGCTCATGTACAGCACCGGCAACAGGGTCAACCCAATGCCGGCTTCGCGCGCGGCCTCGATCAAGGCCAACGACATCGCCGCCGGCTCGGCGTAGGGCTTGCCGTCCGGTTGGTGGTGCAAGTAGTGGAACTCGCAGACCCGGGTGTAGCCCGCCTTGAGCATCTCGACGTAGAGTTGGGCGGCGATCGTCTGCAACTGGTCCGGTCCAATCGTGGCGGCGAAGCCATACATGGCCTCGCGCCAGCTCCAGAAGCTGTCGTCCGCCTTGCCCTTGCGCTCGGCCAGCCCGGCCATCGCACGCTGGAACGCATGCGAATGCAGGTTCGGCATGCCGGGCAGGACCCAATTCCCGATCGACTCAGGCTGCGCGCTGTTCTCATCGAGCAGGTCGCCGGAGGCACTCACGCCGAACACCGCATTGGCCTGCCAGCCGTCGGCGCGCCATAGCCGGTCGGCCTTGAAACTGGAGTTGCTGGTGGGTTGAATCATGAAGTTGGCTCCGCGATGGATGCCGCCGAAGTGTAACTGCCTCGTCGGCATGGGCTTCACCTGATGACAAAGGCTGGAGTGCATAATGTCCGCATGGCAAAGAAAACCAGCGAAAACGCTCCGCGGCTGAACGTTCGCCAGGCAGTACCGGCGGATGTTCCCCAACTGGTCGAGCTCACCGGGCGCGTCTACGGCCCCGAATGGGGCCACTCGGGGGAGATGCTGCTGTCCCAGCAGACGCATTTCCCGGAAGGCCAGTTCGTGGTCGAGTACGAGGGCGGGCTGGTCGGCTACTGCGCCACCTTCCGCATCGACGAGGAGACGGCGCTGAAGCCGCACACCTGGTCACAGATCACTGGCGGCGGCATGGGCTCGCGCCACAAGGCCGATGGCAACTGGCTGTACGGCATGGAAGTCGTGGTGCACCCGGACTACCGCGGGATGCGCATCGGCCAGCGCCTTTACCAGGCGCGCAAGCGTGTGTGCACCGACCTGAAGCTGCGCGGCATCGTGTTTGGCGGACGCATCCCAGGCCTGGCGAAGAACCTGCAGCGTTACGGCAGTCCCGAGGCGTATGTGCAGGCGGTGATCGACGGCAAGCGCCGCGACCTCACGCTCAGCTTCCAGCTCCACAACGACTTCGAGATGATCGGACTGCTGCGCGAGTACGTACCATCCGACCACGACTCGCTCGGCTACGCCGTGCACCTGGCGTGGCGCAACCCGCGCCTGCTCGACCAGCCGGACATGCCACCGATCACCTCGCAGCGGCGCCTGCCCGATTCGGTCCGGGTGGCATCCGTGCAGTATTTGCAACGTCGTATCCGATCGTTCGAGGAATTCGCCACCCAGGTCGAATACTTCACTGATATCGCCGCCGACTACAACGCGGACTTCGTCACCTTTCCCGAGCTGATCACGCTGCAGCTGTTGTCGATCGAGAACACCGAGCTGTCGGCGTTCGACTCGATCCGCAAACTAAGCCAGTACACGCCACAGGTGAAGGAGCTGTTCAGCCGCCTGGCCGTGCACTACAACATCAACATCATCGCTGGCACCCACCCGACCGAACAGGCCAACGGCGACATCCACAATGTCTGCTACGTGTGCCTGCGCGACGGCTCGCTGCACGAGCGGGAAAAGCTGCACGCGACGCCGAGCGAACGCAACGTGTGGAACATCACCGGCGGTGAGAGCGCCGCCACGGTACAGACCGACTGCGGCCCGATCGGCGTGATGATCTGTTACGACTCGGAGTTCCCCGAGGTAGCGCGCCACCTCACCGATCAGGGCGCGTTGATCTTGTTCGTACCGTTCTGCACCGACGTGCGTGAGGGTTACCTTCGAGTGCGCTACTGCTCGCAGGCGCGGGCGATCGAGAACCAGTGCTACGTGGTGTTGTCCGGCAATGTGGGCAACTTGCCCGGTGTCAACAACTTCGACATCCAGTACGGCCAGAGCTGCATCCTCACTCCGAGCGATTTCCCGTTCGCGCGCGACGGTATTGCCGCCGACTCCACACCAAACATGGAGACCGTGCTGTTCGCCGATCTGCGCCTGGAAAGCCTGGCCCGTGCCCGCAATGCGGGTGCCGTGCAAAACCTGAAGGACCGCCGCTACGATCTGTATGAAACGCGATGGCGACCGTTGACGCGCTGACGACAACCAGGAAAGTTCTGCAATACTCCGCGGATGAGCGAACCCGCACCCGCCTCGCCGAGCTCACCCAATCCCCGCTTGCAGGCGCTGCTCGGTCATGAGTTTTTTGCACCGCGCCAGTGGAAGCGTCGGCTCGCACTGTGGTTCGGCGCGCTCGTGGTGGCACTCGCGGCAATCTTGTTTGCGAAGGCCAGTACCTGGTCGTACGACCTGTTCCTGGTCATGTTGAGTTACGGCGCGTGGATTCCACTGTTGGTCACGCCCGTGGTGTTCGGGCTGCTTGCCTGGGTGACCGAAGGAAAACTGCGTGCCACCCGCGGCAGCGGTATTCCGCAAGTAATCGGCAGCATGCATATCGAGGACGAAGGCTTTCGCCAACGCATGCTGTCGTTGCCGATTGCGGCAGGGAAAATGCTGTTGACCCTGATCGCGCTGGCGGTCGGCGCCTCGATTGGGCGCGAGGGCCCCACCGTGCATATCGGCGCCGGCCTGTTCTACTCGCTGGGCCGACGCTTCGGCTTCAGTGATCCCAAGGCCGCTTCGCGCTTCATCCTGGCCGGTGGCGCCTGCGGCATCGCGGCGGCGTTCAACACGCCCCTGGCCGGCGTGGTGTTTGCGATCGAGGAGCTGGCCGGCACGTTCGAACACCGCTTCAGCGGCCTGCTGCTGACCGCGGTGATTGTCGGCGGCGTGGTCTCGATGGGCGTGCTCGGCAACTACTCCTATTTCGGTGAGGTGCAAGCGAACCTGCCGCTGGGTCACGCGTGGCTGGCGGTGCTGCTGACCGGCGTAATTTGCGGCCTGCTCGGCGGCTTGTTCGCGCGGCTGATCCTGCTCAGCCGACGCGGACCGCTGGCCTATGTGGGCCGTCTGCGTTCGCGTACGCCGGTATGGTTCGCCGTCGGCTGCGGCCTTGCCCTGGCGCTGATCGGGCTGCTTTCCCACAACACGGTCTACGGTACAGGTTACGACCAGGCCCGGGCGTTCGTTCAGGAAGCGGCGGTGACACCGGGCCAGACTTTCGGCATCGCCAAACTGCTGGCCAATGTCGTTTCGTACTGGGCCGGCATCCCCGGTGGCATCTTCTCGCCCGCACTGGCCGTCGGTGCGGGCCTCGGCCACAACATCGCGTATTTCCTGCCCAACGTGCCAGCCGCGTCGGTGGTGCTGCTGGGCATGAGCGCCTATCTGTCCGGGGTCACCAGCGCGCCGCTGACCTCGGCCGTGATCGCGATGGAGTTGACCGACAACCAGGACATGGTGATTCCGATCATGGCCGCCTGCCTGCTGGCACGCGCTGCGTCCTCGCTGTTTTCGCCAACCCCCGTGTACCGCGACTTTGCCGAGCGCATGGTGCAAGACTTCGAAAACCAGCAAGCGGCACAAGCCGCCATGGCGGAAAACGAAGCGAAAACAGCGGAAGCCCCGCTGCCTGCCGGCAAGACCAGCGCGTTCGATGAACGTGCCACACCCGCAGATCGCGCGGCGCAAACTTCCCCCGACCGCACGAGCCGAACATTGAAGGAGTGAGCCCACCCATGAACGCGCCACGCTGGGATCGATTGTTGCTGAATGCCACGCTGGCGACCTTCGCCGACGACACGCCCTGCGGCCTGATAGAGCAGGCGGCGATAGCGATGCAGCACGGACGCATCGTCTGGCTGGGACGCGTGAACGATCTGCCGGACGCACCGAGCCTGCTCGCCGACGAGGTGGAATCGCTCGACGGCGCACTGGTCACGCCGGGCTTGATCGATTGCCACACTCACCTGGTGTTCGGCGGCGACCGTGCCGATGAGTTCGATCTACGCCTGAATGGGGCCAGCTACGAGGAGATTGCCCGCGCCGGCGGCGGCATCGTCTCCACCGTCAAGGCCACCCGTGCCGCCAGCGAGGACGCGCTGTACGCGCAGGCACTGCCGCGCGCGCAGAGCCTGCTCGCCGACGGCGTGACCACGCTGGAAATCAAGTCCGGCTACGGCCTCGAGCTGGACAGTGAGCGCCGCATGCTGCGCGTGGCCCGGCGCCTGGGCCGCGAACTGGGGATCAGCGTGCGCACCAGCTTCCTCGGCCTGCATGCATTGCCGCCGGAGTATCAGGACCGGCGCGACGATTACGTGGCACTGGTCTGCGACGAGATGCTGCCGACGCTGGCTGCCGAAGGCCTGGTCGATGCGGTCGACGCGTTCTGCGAGAACATCGGCTTCAGCCGCGCCGAGACTCAACGCCTGTTCGAGCGCGCCCGCGAACTGGGCCTGCCAGTCAAGCTGCACGCCGAGCAGTTGTCCGATCAGGACGGCGCCGCGCTGGTCGCCGAGTACGGCGGGCAATCGGCCGATCACCTGGAGCATCTGAGCGAGTCCGGTGCCAAGGCCATGGCTGCTGCCTCCACCGTCGCCGTGCTGCTGCCCGGTGCGTTCTACGCCTTGCGTGAAACGCAGCCTCCGCCGATCGACCTGCTGCGCGAACATGGCGTGGCGATGGCCATTGCCAGCGATTGCAATCCGGGCACCTCGCCGCTGGTCTCGCTGCGACTGGCGGCCAGCATGGCCTGCACGTTGTTCGGCCTGACCCCGGAAGAGGCACTACGCGGCGTCACCATCCACGCCGCCCGCGCACTCGGTTTCAGCGACCGCGGCACGCTGGCGACTGGCCAGCGCGCCGACCTGGTGATCTGGAACGCACGTCGTCCCGCCGAACTGTGCTACTGGATTGGCGGCAATCTGGCACGCCAGATCTACGTGGCCGGCGAACTGGTCTCGCGACGCAAGCGAACCAAACGTTCGACCAGCGCGTCGTAGAACGCCGCCGGCAGCTCCGCTCTCACGGGCACCCGCCACCAGTTCGGCCGAGCGAAACGGCGGCACTTCACCGCGTCCTTGTCGGTCATCAGCACCGGCAGCTGATCGCCAAACTCCAGGTCGCCTGCGACAAAGGCGTGATGATCGGCAAAGGCATGCTCGATCGGCTCGATATCCGCGACGCGCAAGCTGGCGAAGAACCGCGACGGATTGCCGATCGCGGCCACGGCATGGACGCGCTGGCCCGCAAAAGCGGCCAGCGGCAGGCGCCTCCCATCGTGTAGTGCGACCACCTCGCCAATCAGCAGTCGCATGGGAAACTCTCCGGCGGCAGGCTCGCCTCCGTTGCACACGCGAAAATCCACGTGCTCGAGCCGTGCCAATGGCTCGCGCAGCGGCCCGGCGGGAAGCAGGCGCCGGTTGCCGAAGCGACGCACCCCATCGATCACGCAGATCTCCACGTCGCGCGCCAGTGCATAGTGCTGCAGGCCGTCGTCGGCGATCAGCACATCGCAACCCGCATCCAGCAACAAGCCGGCGGCGACAGGCCGTTCGCGTCCGATCGCCACCGGCACGCCGGTGGCGCGGATCAGGCAGGGCTCGTCACCGACCTCAGCCGGGTTGGGCGCGTCGCCGAGCAACAACGGTTCTCGCCGACGGCCGCCGTAGCCGCGACTGACCACGCCGGGCCGGTAGCCACGGGCGCGCAAGACTTCGGCCAGGGCAATCGTCAACGGCGTCTTTCCGGTGCCGCCGACGTTGAGGTTGCCGACCACGACGACCGGCACCGGCAGGCGCACACTGCGCAGCCAGCTGCGACGGTAGAGCGCGCCGCGCAGCCGCGTCACGGCGCCGTACAAGGCAGCAAGCGGCGCCGTCCACCAAGGCCGGCGGCCATCGCCGTACCAGGCTGATTCGAGCGTATCGATCAGCGCCATGGAAACTCCTCAGGCGCTGGCCCGGATAGGCGTGGCGTCATGGAACTGCATGCGATGCAACGCGGCATACTGTCCACCCAGCGCGACCAGCTCGGCATGGGTGCCACGCTCGACGATGCGCCCCTGGTCCATCACCGCGATCTGGTCGGCGCCTTCCACGGTGGACAGGCGATGCGCGATCACCAGTGTGGTGCGATCCTTCATCAGCCGCTGCAGCGCCTGCTGGATCAGTCGCTCCGATTCGGTATCCAGCGCGCTGGTGGCCTCGTCCAGCACCAGGATCGGCGCATTTTTGAGGATCGCGCGGGCGATCGCGATGCGCTGGCGCTGGCCCCCGGACAGCAGGTTGCCGCCCTGGCCGATCGAGGTATGGACGCCTCGTGGCAAGCGCGAAATGAACTCCATGGCATTGGCCGCCTCGGCGGCAGCAACGATGTCTGCTTCACTCGCGCCAGCCAGTTCGCCGTAGGCAATATTGTTGGCGACGGTGTCGTTGAACAGGATGACGCTCTGGCCGACCCAGGCGATCTGCCGACGCAACGAAGCCAGCGTATAGCTGCGGCAATCCTCGCCATCGAGCGTGATGTGTCCGGCGCTGGGCACGTTGAAGCGTGGCAACAAGCTGACCAGGCTGCTCTTGCCGCTGCCTGAACGCCCGACCAGTGCCGTCACGGTGCCAGGCGCGCAATCCAGGTCGACCCCGCGCAAGGCAGCGACGTGGTTTTGCCGGTAGACCAGGCTGATGTCGACGAAGCGAAGCTCGCCGCGAGTTCGCGTCAGGTCGACCGTGCCTTCGTCTCGTTCCGGCGGCAGGTCGATCACTGCAAAGATATCCTCGGCCGCCGACAGGCCACGCTGGATATTCGACTGCACGTTGGTCAATCGCTTCAGCGACGGCAGCATGGTACCCATCGCGGTCAGCACGGCAAAAAACACACCCGGCGTCATGTGGGCGAGCACCTGCGGCCGCGTGCCCAGAAAGACCAGGGCGGCCAGCGCACTGGCCGCGACCAGCTGCACGGTCGAACTGGACGCCGCATTGGTAGCTGCGATCTTCAGGTTGAGGCGTCGCGTGTGTCGGGTAATCTGGTCGAAGCGGTCAGCTTCGTGCGCCTGACCACCATACACACGCACCTCGCGATGGGCGCCCACCGACTCTTCCACCGTCCCGGTGACCGAGCCCATGCTGCCCTGGATGCGCCGACTGATCTGCCGATAGCGGCGGGCAACCACGGTTGCCACCAACGCAATTGCCGGGACCATCACCAGCAGAGACAGGGTGAGATAGGGGCTGTAGTAGAGCATCACGAACAGCATCGCAATCACGGTGAAGCCGTCGGTCACCGCGATCTTGGCGGCGCTACTCGCGGCTGCGGCGACCTGCTCGCTGGTATAGGTGATTCGCGAAATCTGCTGACCCGACGGCTCGCTGCCGAAATAGGGCGCCGGCAGCTTCAGGTAGGCTGAGAAAACTTCGTGCTGCATCACCTGCACCACGTGCCGGCCGATGTAGGAGACGCCGTAGTCGCTGACGAACGTACCTAACGCGCGCACCGAGAAGATGCCGATGATCCAGATCGGCATCCAGAAGATCAGGTACGGATCCTTTTGGGCGAACAGGTTGTCGATCATCGGCTTGATCAGTGCCGTGAACAGGGCCAACCCGCCGCCATCGGCCAGCATGCCGACGAACGCCACCAGGCCGATCGCCCAGTAGCGCCGGGAGTAGCCGAGCAGTCGCTTGTAGGTCGGCCAGCTCCCCACATCCGGCGCGACGGCCTCGCGGGCGTTCATTGACCTGCGCCCGGTTTGCTTGGCGTGGTCGCGATCGACAAGCGGGTGAAGCCCAGCTGGCCCAGCGCATCCATCGCGGTGACGACGTTCTGGTTCGGCGTCATCGCATCGGCGCGGATCGTCACGTTCTGGTCGCGATGGTCGCCGGCATTGCGCGAAATGGCCTGCTTGAGTGGTTCGACGCCCTCGCCCATCACCTCGTCGCTGCCCACGTAGAAGCGGCCATCGCGGTCGATCATGATGGTCAACGCCGGCGCATTCATGTCACGGTCCGTGGTGCCGGCCTGCGGCAGGGTCACCTTCAAGCGCGAGTGCTGCACGAAGGTACTGGTCAACACGAAGAACATCAGCAGGGTCAGCAGCACGTCGATCAGCGGAATCACGTTGATCTCGAAATCGTCTCCACGGCGGTCGTTGCTGATGCGCATGGCCTGGTTCTCAGCCCGCGCTCGGCGCAACCGGCGCCGGGACGCGGCGGGTCCGGGCTGGCGCCGGTGCCGACAAGGTCAGATCATCGAGCAACGCGGTTGCCTGCTTTTCCATCTGTATGCAATAGCCGGCCACGCGCGAGCGGAAATAGCGGTGCAGCACGTAGGCGGGAATCGCCACGGTCAGGCCGGAGGCTGTACAGATCAGCGCTTCGCCGATGCCGCCGGCCATCTTGGTCGGATCGCCCATGCCGCCGCCCATCACGTCCATGAACATGCGGATCAGGCCGATCACGGTGCCGAACAGGCCCAGCAGCGGGCCGATCAGGGCAATCGTACCACATGCCGGCCGGTATCCTCAATGCGCTCCTTGATGATCTCGCGTGGCTGCCGGCGCACGGACAAAGCCGCGGCCAGCAACTCACCTAGCGGCGAACCGTTGGACAGCGCTTCAAGATGTCCCGGGTCGAGCTGGCTCGAGCGCGCCCACTGGCGCACCTCGTCACCCAGGCCCGGCGGCAGCACGGAGTTGCGGCGCAAGGTCCAGCAACGCTCCAGCACGATCGCCAGGGCAACCGCCGAACAGATCAGGATGGGCACCATCGCCCAGCCGCCCGCGATCAGAATATCCAGCACCTTTCGACCTCGCCGCGTCACACCACCGGGAAGCGCGCATGATAGCAGCGTCGCCCACCTGTACTGCGGCAGGCGTGGCAATCCGGGAATCCGGCTGCGCTTCACTCGCGCCAGTAGCGGGTCTGTCGCAGGCGCCAGCCCGGCTGGCGCCGTGGCGGCCCATCGGCGGGAAAGTCCACCTCCAGCGCGCCCTGCACTGCGGTGTTGAACAATGGCACTTCCGCATCGGCGTAGCGCGCCACCACCGCCGGCCGCGGGTGCCCGAAACGATTGCGCCAGCCCGCCGACACCAGCGCCAGTGGCGGCCTCAGCGCCGCGATGAAGGCCGCGCTGGACGAGGTCTTGCTGCCGTGATGCGGCACCAGCAGCACCGGCGGCGGACCGGCATCGAGCGCCGCCACCACCGCAGGTTCCACCTTCGAGCTGATGTCCCCGGTGAGCAACACTCGCCCGCCGCGCCCCTCGACCAGCAACACGCAGGAACTGTCATTGTCGCGGTCCCCACCCCCGGGCCCCGGACTCAACACCCGAAAGCGCACGCCATCCCATTGCCAGGCCTGCCCCGCGACACACTGCGCCATCGAAACGTGCATCCGCGCGGGATCGCCGGCAAGGCGACGCGCCTGGGGAAATGCCGCGACCACCGCCGTGGCGCCACCCGCATGATCGTTGTCGCCATGACTGATCAACAACGCGTCCAGCCGTCCGATGCCCAACGCGTGGATCGCCGGCAGCACCACTGCACCGCCCAGGTCGAACCCCGACGGATAACGCGCGCCGGTGTCGTAGACCAGCGCGTGATCACGCGTACGCACGAGCACCGACAGGCCCTGCCCCACATCCAGCACCCAGATCCGGAACGCGCCGTCGGCTGGCACGCTGCGTGACGGCAGCAGCAACGGCAGGAACAACAGACAGCCAAGCCAGCGCATCGGCACGCCGCGCGGCAGGAACAGCCACAAGGCGCCGGCCACTGCCAGCGTCAACGCATACGGCTGCACCAGCGGCAGATACCACTGTGCGCCCGGCCAGCTGGCCATGCGCTCAAGCAGCCACCACTGCCCATGGACGATGTGCGCCGCCAGCCATAGCACCGGCACGGCCAGTGGCGGACACACTGCCAGCAGCAGCATGCCGAACAACGCGCAAGGGACGATCACAAAACTCACCAGCGGCACTGCGACCAGGTTGGACAGCGCACCGACCAGCGAAGCCTGGCCGAAGAACCACAGCGTCAACGGCAGCAAGGCCACCGTCATCAACAGTTGCCCGGCCGACAGTTCCTGCACGAACGCGCGCCAGCCCCGCCCGCGCGATTGCAAGCACAGAATCAGGAACGCCACCCCGACGAAGGACAGCCAGAATCCAGCGGACAGCACCGCCAGCGGATCCACCAGCAGGATCGCGATCAGCGCCAGCGCCAGTGACTGCGCACCGCCGCCGGCACGTCGACTGCAGCGCGCCAGCGCCACCGCCGCAATCATCAGCAAGGTCCGCACGGTAGGCAGGCCGAAGCCGGCCAACGCGCTGTAGATGCCAGCCGCCAGCAAGGCCGCGCCGGCCTGGGCCGGTGGTCGTGGCAGCCACAACCCGATCCGTGGCCACGCCGCGTAGATCAACCACGCCAGCCACACGCCGAACACGGCCGCCACGCCGACATGGAAACCGGAAATAGCGATCAGGTGCGACACCCCGTTCGCTCGCGCTACCGCCCAATCGTGCTGGCTCAGGCCACGCGTATCACCCACCGCGAACGCCCGCAGCAAGGCGGCGTCGTGCGGGTCGTGTATTCGCGCCATGATGTCGGCGGCGATCGCCGCCCGCGCGCCGTCGACGCACCAGCGCGGGCCGGACAACTGATGGTTGCTGTCATCGTCACGCACGTAACCGGTGGCGACGATGCCTCGCTCCAGCGCCGAGCGCTCGCTGTCGGCACTACCGGGGTCGAGCAGCGCACGCGGCCGCTTCAGGCGCAGCAACAAGCGCCAGCGTGTGCAGGCTCGCAGCGGCGGGGCACCGTCGTACCACGACACCGTGACGCGACCACGCAGTGCCAGCGGTTGGCCGTCCAGGGTTGCGCGATCCACCCGCAAGGTAAAGCGGCTGGCGTCGGTACGCGCCAGCGGCAAACCGACCAGGCTGCCGACCACCGTGATATCACGACCTTCCAATGCGCGCGGCAATCGCGCGTCCATCGCCGCGGCACCACGCCACAGCGCCCACGCTGTACCAAGCAGCAGAATAGACATCCAACGCCAGCGCGGACAGCGCCAGGCCACCGCCGCCGCGACCACGCCAACCGGCACGCACACCCAGCGCGTCGGCAAGCTCGGCCATGCCTGCACCAGCAATACGCCGACGAGCAAGGCCAGCGCCATCGTGATTGCCCCCCCTCGCGCCATGCTGCGCACCCTTCCCTCCTGGAAGACTCCGAGCCTAGCGCGGCGGCGGCGGCGATGACGCTGAAAAACCTGTAGGCGCGCGCCGGCATGTGCGGCATTTGCTGCCACCGCCGAGATCGTCCTGCCGGCGGCGATAGCACGACGGGAGCGTGATCAGACGATCGGCGTCGGGTAGCGGATATGCCGTTCGCCGGGCTGGAAGTCGTCCAGGCCCAGGCGCCACGCGCTGTCTGGCCAGTGGTAGGTAATGCTGCCGCAGTCGGGACGCAGGGCGGCGGTGTACAGCGTGCCAAAGCCGCGCGCGAAGGCCAGCGAGTACAGCGGCGGCTTGAGGAAAGTGGCGATGAAACTGGCTTCGGTTTCCGGGTGCAGCGCCAGGCGCTGCAGCAGGAAGCGTTCGCGACGCACGGAGGCGGTAAAACGTTCATGGCTGACCCAGTCGACCTTGCCCTGGTGATTGGTGGCCACCGCCGCGCGGGTGATTTCAGCCGGCTTGTCGGGGGCCAGCCAGGCCGTGGCGTAGCGCTGGCGAGCGTCCACCGCAGTGACGTTGTAAGCCATGTGCGTGGGCACACGTGTCAGCACCTGCATGGCCTCATCCGTGCTGGCGCAAGTCTGCAATACGTAGCGCAGGATGATCGGCACGCCAAAGCCCTGCCCGACGACGCGGCGGCCACCGAAAGTCAGCGACAGCGCCAACCCCGCGTCGTTGATACCGTCGACCAGGCCGATGCCGCAATCGCTGGTGCCCAGCACGGCGCGTTGACCCCAGTGGCTGCGCAGCGCCAAGGCGTCAAACGCGGCCGGGTGGTAATCATAATTTCGCACCAGCAGCGGCCGCTCGCCCGGCCATACCGCCTGCGAGCAGCCGCTGAAGTAGGCCGGCGGACAGTACAGACTCAGGAACCGTGCCTCCAGATCGCCGCCGCCGGCCGCTTCGACGCACTGTTCCCACAGCGGCAGCATCTCGGGCATGTGCTCGCGCAGCGCCAGCCGAGATTCCAGGAACGTGGGACGATTCTCGATACCCTCGCTCATGAACCATTGCCGGTAGGCCGGCCAGAGCGCGCGGAACCAGGGTCCCCAGTGTTCGCCGCCATCGTCGTCCATGGCCCTGAACTGCAGCTCCGTCACGGGGCGGGGTCAGAGCAGCTTGAAGTTGTGTTCGGCCAGTGCCGCCGGTGCCGCTGCGGTCAGCGGGCGGCCCTTGAAATGCCGGCGCATGCCCTTGATCCAGCGTTTGGAGCGGTCGGTGAGCGCGAACTTGTCGTCCATCGCGCGCCCGCGCGTCACCAGGATGCCCAGATCGGCACCCTCGTAACGATAGTCGCCGGGCTTCAAGATGCGCAGAAAGAACGCCTCGCGTTCGCTTTCCACCGCGCGACGATGGTAGTCGAAGCGCGAATACTCGACGTTGCCGTCGTCGTCCATGCGCCAGATGCCGGTCTTGGGCGCATCGGTGAGCATGTCGATACTGTCGTCGGTGTGCTTGACCACCATCTGGCACCAGTCGTCGATGTTGTCCTTGTCGGCCCAGCGCTCGTTCAACTCGTCGATGTCGATCTCGAACGGCACGCCGGAGAATTCCAGCAGGTGGAACAGGAACAACGGCGCGTCGGCGTGGGCGAAAGCGGCGTGGTTGGTCATCGAGCTGGCGCCGGTGATGCGCGGGTTGAGCTCACCGAGGTAGATGTCGCGGGTCTTTTGGTCGATCAGGAAATCCAGTTCGAAGTAGCCACGATAGCCTTCCTTGCGCAACTGCTCGCCGAACAGATAGGTGTATTCACGCGCCTTGTCGCGAGTTTTGCGGGTGAACGCGTCGGCGAAAATTTCGTTGCCGCACCAGCCGCCGCGATACGGCGTCAACGATGGGAAGCCGACCAGCTCGGTCATCAGCGGGCCGACGATGGTGCCGTGCTTGGTGGCGCAGGCCTCGATCGCCGAACCGCGGCAGTCGATCCGCTTCATGATCTTGATTTCGCCAGCGTCGACGATATCGTGTTGATGCTTGCGGAAATCCGCTTCGGACTGGATGAAAAAGGTGGTGTGGCCGGAGTCGCCATAGGCCGATTGCAACACCAGGTCGCGGCCCAGACCGGCGTCCCGGGCAATCTCCATCAGGGTCTTGAAGTCAGGGACCTCGGCCAGAGTGTTGGGCACGCTGGGCACGCCGGCCTTGTCGCCGATGCGCACGGTCTCGATCTTGTTGTCGACGCGGTTGCGCAGGCTGGCCTTGGGGAACCAGACCTCCGCACCCAGCTCCTTGGCCAGCGCCTCGGTGCGCTCGTCGAACATCAGGAACACCAGCCGCGGCTTGCCGCCGCGGTTCTCGATCAGGTCGACCACTTCCTTGTGCTCCAGCAGGTAGTTGTTGATGTCCTCGATCGACTGGAACTCGGCGTGGGGCTGCTCGGACGGCGTGAACACGTTGGGATGGCCGCCGTCGTAACAGTCGATATAGCTGATGTACTTGAAATTCTTCACCCACTCGTCGAGCCCGAGCAAGTTGAAGTTGGTGGCGCTGACGAAATAGATCGGCTGCTCGTTGCGATGGAAGTAGCGACGGATCTCGGACAGATTCTTGAGCTTCTTGCGGGTTGCCATGACGTGCCTCCTTGGGCGGTCTTGCGTGCCAGTCGCCGCCGAAACGGGCGCCTTGGCGCGTGGGCGCGGGACTCAGGCGCCGGCGAGTGCTGCTTCGGTGAATACGCGCAGACCCAGATCCGGGCGGTAGCCATGGATCTCGGTGACATCCAGCGCGCGCATGAACAGCAGGATTTCCTTGGAGATGACCTGACCCGGTACCAGGATCGGAAAGCCCGGCGGGTACGGAATGATGAATGAGGTGGAGACCAGTTCGCGACCAGCGTCGATCGCCGCCTCCATGGAGCCATCGCCGAGCGTGAAGTACTCGCACTTCGTTTCGTCGTAGGCAAGGAAAAACGCGGCGCGCAAGTCACCTTCCGGCGTGTCTTTGCCGTCGTTTGCGCGAAAGCGCGCGTGGAAACGCGAGAAATCCGGTAGCGGCGGCAGTTCCTCGGTCAACGCATGCACGCGATTGTCGAACGCCTTGCGCGTCATCGGGCTGGCGTCCTCCAGTTCGTTCTCCATCTGCGTGGCCACCTTGATCAACACCTCGATCAGGTAGGCCACCGACGAGCGCGTGGTGCCGATGTTGGTCATGAACAGCACGGTGTTGCGCGAGGTCTTGTTGATCTGGATGCCGTACTTGTCCATCAACACGCTGTTCTTGAAGGTGTCGCCGTCGTAGCCGCTGTGACCGACCGCCAGCGTCACGCGGGTGCAATCCAGCGCAAACTCGTCCTTGGACCAGGCCTCCCAGGTGTCGGTCCAGCCGTGCTGTGGATCCCAGTACGACTCGATACCCGAGGCTCGGTATTCGGCCGGGATCATCTCGCCCACCGACAGCACCGTGAAGTACTTGGCCAGTAGTGGATGCGCGGCGATCGCCTTGCGCATGGCCATGGCCGCCTCGATCTGCTTCTGCACCAACTCGTAGCCTTCCAGTTCCACCTGGCGGCGTCCGACGTCCAGCGAGGCGATGATCTGATAGTTGGGCGAGGTCGAGGTGTGGGTCATGTAGGCCTCGTGGAAAGCCTGCTCCACCTCACCTTTGAAGTCCTGGTCATGCACGTGGATCATCGAGCCCTGGCGCAGCGAGGTCAGGGTCTTGTGGGTAGATTGCGTGGAATACACGCGGACGCGCACCTTGTCCGGATCTGGAAGCAACGGTGCCTGCACCAAGGCCTCGTCGTCCATTTCGGCGAATGCTTCGCGGCGCTGCTCCCATTGCTTGCGATAGGCGTCGCTGCGATAGCGCTCGCGCAATTTTTCGGCCACGTGCATGCCAGTGCGCTGGCGATAAATGCCGCCGAAGCGGGCGAACGCGAACCACGCCTCATCCCACAGGAACACCAGATCCGGCTTGATCGCCAGGCACTCCTGCATCACCCGCTCGACGTTGTAGACGATGCCGTCGAAGGTGCAGTTGGTGAGCAGCAGCATGCGCACGCGATCCAGCTTGCCGGCACGCTTCAGCTCCAGCAACTGGCGCTTGATGGTGGCCAGCGGCACCGCACCATACATGGAGTATTCGGACAGCGGGTAACTGTCGAGGTACACCGCGTGCGCGCCGGCCAGCACCATGCCGTAGTGGTGCGACTTGTGGCAGTCGCGGTCGATCAGCACGATGTCGCCGGGGCGTACGATCGCCTGCACCACGATTTTGTTGCAGGTGGAGGTGCCGTTGGTGGCGAAGAAAGTCTGCCGCGAACCGAACGCGCGGGAGGCCAGTTCCTGCGCCTTCTTGATCGGGCCTTGCGGCTCCAGCAGCGAATCCAATCCGCCGGAGGTGGCCGAGGTTTCGGCCAGGAAGATGTTCATGCCGTAGAAGTCGCCCATGTCGCGGATCCAGTTGGATCGGGTGATCGACTTGCCGCGGTGTTGAGATGCAGCTCCATGTGGTCTTCGAGGTTGTAAAACACGCGCCGGCAACCGCTGAGATTGCGGCCCGCGATGTCCTCCACGGAACGGTCGGTGACCAGGAACACATCCAACTCGGGGCGCACCTTGCGCAACAGTCGGCACAGTTCGGGCCCACAGTCCTCGGCGTCGATATCGGAGAGCTTCTCGTCCCCCAGGCGATCCAGGAACGCACTCAACAGCTCCAGCTTGTTCTCGCTCTCGATACCAAAGTCGTTACGCACCACCACCGACTGGATATTGTGGTTGAACAGCGCCGCGATCAGCGCGTCAGCAAGGTTGGATACCACCACGATCTCGTAGACGAACTGATCCTCGGGCCGGCGCGCCTCGTGCAGTGCGTCGCGCAACGCGTCCTCCTGCGCCGGGGTCAGGTCGTCCACCACCAGCACCTCGAAATAGTTTCGCGTGCGCGTGCGCTGCTCGATGCTTTCCGGCGCATCAGCCTCGACTTCCGTACCTTCGGCGGAGTCCGGCAAGGGATCAATCCGGCGCCGCCGATAGGCACCACTCATCAGCGCGCGCACGATGCGCGCGACACCGTGGCTGAATTCGTCGTAGTCGCCGCGCGTCAGCATGCGCTGCAACTTGTACAAGGCGCGCTTGCCGGGAAAAGCCCAATACACCTCGATCGGGCGCAATGCTTCGAGCAATTGATCGGCGCGCGCGGCGAGCTTGTCGCACTTGGCGGTGCTGCCGGCATTGCCGATACGCATGGCCACGCCCTTCAGCGTGGTCCAGCGATCGTTGCGCAGTTGCGACGCACTGAAATAATCGCTCAGCGTCTGCCGATCGGGGGTAGACGTGTCATTGTCAGGTTTCAACATGATGGTGCTCCTTGCCGGCTTGAGTGGGCGCAGTCGCAGCGCCTATCCGGAATGCAGATCGGGTGTGGGAATGGGCGCAGGTACCGGGGAATCGAGGGGGGCCGGCGCAAACGACGGCGTGGGTGGCGCTTGCAGGACTTGCGCAGGCGCCGGCGTACCGATGCCGGCCTGACCACCCTTGTCGGGCATGCGCAGTGGACCCAGGGTATGCAGGTAGGCGTCGGCACCCGACTGGCGGTCGTAGACCGCGAAATCCACTTCGCGGTCACGGAAGCTCTTCAACACCTGGCCCAGGCCGAACATGCCGCGCTCGCGCTGGCGCCGCACGTGCGCCAAGTCCACCTCGATCGGAATGATCTCGTCCAGACCACCGGCCTGGTACAACAAATGCCCCGCGGGCGAGAACACGCTGGAGCGGCCGATACCGCCAGCCGATACCCCGTTGATGTCGAACACGAAGCACTGGAACTGCGCCGCCGCCGCCCGCGCCATGGCAATTTCCACGTCGCGGTCGATGGTCCGCGTCAGTACCGGGTGCAGCAGCACCTCGGCGCCCATCGCGGTCAGCGTGCGCGTGGTCTCGGGGAACCACAGGTCGTAGCAGATCGACAAACCGAAGCGGCCGACGTCGGGCACGTCGAACACGCAGAATTCATTGCCCGCGCTGACCTCGCTTTCATACGGGCGGAATGGAAACATCTTGCGGTAGCGGCGAATCACCTCACCTTGCGGGTTGATCACCGAGGCGGTGTTGTGAATACGGCCGTCGTTGCCGCGCTCAAAGTTGGAGCCGTTGACGATCCACACACCGTGTTTGACCGCGGCCGCCGCCAGCGCCTGCTCATGCGTGCCGGGCACGACCTGCGGCGCATGGGGCAACGGGCCGCAGGCGGCCAGCTCACTGAACAGAATCATCTGTACCCAGGGGAAACTGGCCATCACCAGGTCCACTTTCTGCACCATGGCCGGGGTGTTGTCGTGCATGACGCCAACGTGCATCTGCACGCCGGCAATGGCAAATGGAATCATGGGCAACGCTCTTGGTATGTGTAGAAGGTGATTGGTGGGAATCTGTTCATGGACCGCCCGGGGCGGCTTCCTGCAATAGCGACTCCAACGCCGCTTCCAGCACCGCCAAGCCCTCGCGGATCAGCTCATCGGCGGCCGTCAACGGCACCAGAAAACGGATCACATTGCCGTACACGCCGCACGGCAGCACGATCAGGCCATCAGCAGCACAGCGTTGCACCAATGCCTTGGTGAGGTCCGCCGCCGGTTGGGCCGCGTCACCATCGACGACCAGCTCCATGGCGACCATGGCGCCCAGCGCGCGGATATCACCGATCGCAGAGCGCAGCGGTTCGCGTTCGCGCATGCGCGTCAGCGCGTCGGTCATCAGCGTGCCGATGGCATCGGCGCGCGCACACAGGTTCTCTTCCTCGATGACATCCAGCACGGCGTTCGCTGCTGCACAACCGATCGGCGAACCGGCATAGGTACCGCCCAGTCCGCCGGGCCCCGGAGCATCCATGATCGCCGCCTTGCCGGTCACGGCGGACAGCGGAAAACCACCAGCCAGGCTCTTGGCCATGGTCACAATGTCCGGCTCCACGCCGCTGTGCTCGATCGCGAACATGCGCCCGGTGCGCGCGAAGCCGCTCTGGATTTCGTCGGCCACGAACACCATGCCGTGCTGGTCGCAAATGCCACGCAGTTCGCGCAAGAACGCCGGGTCGGCCTGGTAAAAACCACCCTCGCCCTGCACCGGTTCGATGATGATGGCGGCGATGCGCTCGGGCTCGATTTCGCTCTTGAACAGGTTCTGCAGGGCTGCACGCGTGTGCGCCACGGTGACGCCGTGGTAGGCCACTGGATACGGCAAGTGGTAGACGCTGGAGGGCAGCGGGCCGAAGCCGCTCTTGTACGGCACTACCTTGCCGGTCAATGCCATGCCCAGCATGGTGCGCCCGTGGAAAGCGCCGGAAAACGCGATCACGCCGGGGCGTCCGGTGTGCGCACGAGCGATCTTCACCGCGTTCTCCACCGCCTCAGCGCCGGTGCTGAGCAGCAAGGTCTTGTGCGGACCTTTGCCTGGCATCAATGCGTTGAGGCGCTCGGCCAGGCGCACGTAGCCCGTGTAGGGGTTGATCTGAAAGCAGGTGTGACTGACATGCCCGAGCTGCTCAATTACCGCGGCCTTCACGCGCGAATGCAGATGCCCGGTGTTGAGCACCGCGATGCCGCCGGCGAAATCGATGTAGCGGGTACCTTCCACATCCCACATCTGTGCATTCTCGGCACGATCGATGAAGCGTGGCAGCAGGGTCGACACGCCGCGCACGACAGCATTCTCGCGGCGCCGCTGCCACTCAGCATTGCCGCCGGACGCAAACAGATCTGGTTTGCTGGATGTTTCAGTCATCAAACGTGGTCACCTCGAATGGATGCCGGGCAGGACGCTGTGATCGCCACGGCCGAGCTTGCGGCGCAATAGCGGAAACGCGTGCGGGAGCGAATAATGATTCTGTGCTTGCAGGGAATCTGAGACCGGGCGCCTGATCGGACACGCACAGGCAAGGCTGCTGGCCAACGAACGTCACGACGTCGGCGTCATCAGACTGCCCCAGACTACCAGTGTGCGGATTCACGGTTCGTGAAATAGCTGTGGCGCGGGCTGAGAGTCAAGCACTTGCTGGTGCGCCAACCACTATCGCATCCAGCCATCTGGCGCATACCCCGCGACAACGCTGGTGTTTGTGCAAGCACCACTCTTTACAAGGCGACACGGAGAGACGAGCGGATTTCAGCCAGGCGGAGTTTCCTGCAGCACGCCGTTGTGCAGCATCAGGGTACGATCCATTTTCGCCGCCAGACGCGGGTCATGGGTGACCAGGATGAAACTGGTGCCGATCTCGCGATTGAGCTCCAGCATCAGGGCGTAGACCTGCGCGGCATTCGCCTCATCGAGGTTGCCGGTAGGCTCGTCGCCAAGCACGCAGGCCGGCCGTGTGACCAGCGCGCGCGCCACGGCGCAGCGCTGGCGCTCACCGCCGGAGAGCTCAGATGGCTTGTGTTGCATGCGCGCACCCAGACCGACCCGCTCCAGCAGGGTCGTGGCCTGCCGTTGAGCCTCCGTAATCGCGGTGCCGCGGATCAGCAGCGGCATGCACACGTTCTCCAGCGCGGTGAACTCGGGCAGCAGATGGTGGAACTGGTAAATGAAACCGAGCGAGCGATTGCGCACCCGCCCGCGTTCGGCATCGGACAGGCGCGACAGCACACGCCCGTCGACCTCGACCTCGCCGGCGGTCAGCGTGTCCAGCCCGCCGATGATGTGCAACAGGGTGCTCTTGCCCGAACCGGAGGCGCCCACGATCGCCATCGTCTCGCCGCGCCGTAGCGTGAAACTGACCTCGCTCAGCACATTCGTGCTCAGGCCGCCTTCGGCATAGGTCTTGGCCACGTGGCTCGCGCGCAGCACGTTTTCGCTGGTCGGCGGGATCGTTTGCTTATTCATAGCGCAGCGCCTGCGCCGGCTGCGTCCGCGAAGCCCGCCACGCCGGATAGAGGGTGGCCAACAGTGCGAAGGCGAAGGTCAGCAGCGCGGTCCAGCCCACGTCGTGCCAGTCCAACCGACTCGGCACCTCGCTGATGTAGTAGATGTCCGGCGACAGGAAGGTGACGTGGAAGGTGTGTTCGATCCACTTGATGATGCCCGGCAGCTTCCATGACAGCAGCGCGCCGAAGCCCACGCCGAAACCGATGCCCACGAATCCCACCAGCAGCCCTTGCACCATGAACGTGCCCATGATGCTGCGCGGGGTGGCGCCGAGCGTGCGCAGAATCGCGATGTCGGCCTGCTTGTCGGTGACCAGCATCATCAACATCGAGATCAGGTTGATCACCGCCACCAACACTATCAGTGACAGGATGATGAACATCACCAGCTTCTCCATCGACAGCGCATGGAACAGGTTCGCGTTCTCGTCCATCCAGGTGCGCACGCCGTAATACTGACCCAACTGGTCGGCCAGCTCGCGCGCTACCGGGCGCGCACTGAACAGGTCATCCAGGCGCAGCCGGATACCGTTCGGCCCGCTCAGGTCGTTGAGCTTCTCCGCATCATGCATGTTGACCAGGGCCAGTCCGGAGTCGAACTGCTCCATGCCCAACTGGAACGTGCCCACCACGTGGAAACTGCGCATGCGCGGGATGCCGCCCATCGGCGTGGCACGCAACTCCTGCACAGCCATGGTTACCCGGTCGCCCACGCTGACGCCGAGCTGCATCGCCAGATCGCGCCCCAGGATGATGTTCCAGCTGCTCGGACTCAGATCGCCGAGCTTCCCCTCCACCATGTGCTCGCCGATATCGACGACCTTCGGCTCCTCGGCCGGGTCGATGCCACGCACCCTGACGCCCGCGGACCGCTGGCCGATCAACATCGCCTCGGACTCGACGAACGGTGCCGCACCCAGCACATGCGGGTTTGCCTGCGCGATCTTGAGCGCGCGCGGCACATCCCGGATGGGTCCATCGACGCTGGTAATCGTCGCCTGCGACACCGCACCGAGGATGCGCGAACGCATCTGGTAGTCGAAGCCGTTCATCACCGACATCACCGTGATCAACGCGATCACGCTGATCGCGATGCAGATGATCGACACGGTGGAAATGAACGAAATGAACTGGTTGCGACGTTTGGCCCGGGTGTAACGCAGGCCGATGAAGAGTTCGAGCGGTCGAAACATGGGCGGTTCGCTATTGGGAGATTGCAGGGCGGGCCGCCCGGACGTCCATTATCAGGTATTCGACAAGACCGCGCCGACCCCGTGATGTTGCCGCCGGTTCACAATCGTGGCAGCGCCTCGTCCGGCTGCATGGTCGCGAGTCGCATGCGCAGCCTGCGCCGGATGTCGGCATCGCTATTGTCAGGTGCCAGCAGCAACACGCAGGTTCCTTGCCGCGCCGAGCGCAGCCGCAGCCGCAGCAGCACGAAGGCACCCAGGACGCGGAACGACACCAGGATGGCGGGGATGTCTTCGTTGTCTGTCATGCGCAGGGTCCAATCGGACCCGTCGCTCCAGCCTGCCGCGATCACTGCCGGCGCAGCCAGACGGCGACGCGTATCCCATGTGACCAGAACAACCACGACCGCCACTAGCAGGCGAAGCCATAACGGCAACGCACAAAGCATCGTCGCCAGCACGGCCAGTACTGCAACGAGCAGCAAGGCTCGTTGCAGCCATCGCGATGGTGAATAATCAAAGCCGATGGCGGGCGCGGATGTCATCGATGATTGCCTGCCAGTCAGCTCGCTCGGGGCGGGAATGGCCCATCACCCAGTCCCACAGGTCCGGATCCTGGGCGTCGAGCAACTCATCGAACGCCTGTTGCCGGGCTTCGTCGGCCGTGGCGAAACGTTCCTCCAGCCAGCCACCAAGCATCGCGTCCAGCTCGCGGGTACCTCGGCGGACACGCCAGCGCAGGCGCTTGATGCGGTCAGCGTCCATGAGACCAAAGTGCGCGAAGCGCCGCCTTTGCCTCCTCTCCCCTGCGGGGAGCGGATTGAAGTGAGGGGGCGCTCTTGCCTGAATCCATCATTCTCCAAAGCTTCCTTCGATCAGCTTCCGCGCAAGCCCCAGCCCCTCACCCTGCCCTCTCCCCAAGGGGAAGAGGATATGCGGAGTCGTCGCTACGCGGCGACGATTCCTAATGGCGATGACGGCTTTCCTATGCGGAGCGCCGCTCCACCATCAGCTTCTTGATCTCCGCGATCGCCTTGGCCGGGTTCAGGCCCTTCGGACAGGTGCGCGTGCAGTTCATGATCGTGTGGCAGCGATACAGCTTGAACGGGTCTTCCAGGTCGTCAAGCCGCTCGCCAGTGACTTCATCACGGCTGTCGACGATCCAGCGGTAGGCCTGCAGCAGGATCGCCGGGCCCAGGTACTTGTCGCCGTTCCACCAGTAGCTGGGGCAGGCAGTCGAGCAGCACGCACACAGGATGCATTCGTACAGGCCGTCAAGCTTCTTGCGCTCTTCCGGCGACTGTAACCGCTCGCCAGACGCCGGGGCCGGACTCTGCGTGCGGATCCACGGCTTGATCGAGGCGTACTGGGCGTAGAAGTGGGTCAGGTCAGGCACCAGATCCTTCACCACCGGCATGTGCGGCAACGGATAGATTTTTACATCGCCCTTGGCGACGCTGTCGATCGCGCAGATGCAGGCCAACGTGTTGGTGCCGTCGATATTCATCGCGCACGAACCGCAGATCCCTTCGCGACAGGAACGGCGCAAGCTCAACGTGGGGTCGATCTCGTTCTTGATCTTCAGCAGCGCGTCCAGAACCATCGGACCGCATGCAGCCAAGTCGACTTCATACGTGTCGATGCGAGGATTCTCTTCATCGTCCGGCGACCAGCGATAGATGCGGAACATCCGCGGATTCTTCGCACCCTTGGCCGGGTAATGCTTGCCAGGCTGGATTTTGGAGTTCCGTGGCAGCGTGAATTCACCCATGGCATTGCCCTTCAATGTTCTCGAAAACTGGACGTGACGCAGACTGCGTCAACTCAGTAGACCCGCTTGGCCAAGGCGACCGGAGCCACCTCGTCGGTCAGTGTGTTCATGTGCACCGGGCGGTAGTCGAAGCGGGTCTTGCCCTCGCGATCCACCCACACCAGTGTGTGCTTGAGCCAATCCTTGTCGTCGCGCTCGGGGAAATCCTCGCGTGCATGGGCACCGCGGCTCTCCTCGCGCTGCTCGGCCGAATGCATGGTCGCCACCGCCTGCTCGAGCAGATTGGCGAGTTCCAGCGTCTCGATCAGGTCAGTGTTCCATATCAGCGAACGATCGGTGACCTTGACGTCCTTGAACGTGTCGAAGACTTCGGAGATCCGCCGCTTGCCCTCGGCCAGCGTCTCAGCGGTACGGAACACCGCGGCGTCCTTCTGCATCGTGCGCTGCATGGTGGTTCGAATCTGAGCCGTCGGCAGATTGCCGTCCGCATGACGAATCGCGTCGAAACGGGCAAGCGCCTGATCCAACACACTAGCCGGCAAATCCTTGTGCTGGGTCCCCGGCTGGATCAGCTCGGCGCAACGAAACGCTGCTGCGCGGCCGAAAACCACGATATCCAGCAAGGAATTGGTGCCCAAGCGGTTGCCGCCGTGCACGGACACGCAGGCCGCCTCGCCAATGGCAAACAGCCCCGGCACAACGGCATCCACGTCGTCACCGCGCTTCTGCACGACTTCGCCGTGGATGTTGGTGGGAATCCCTCCCATACAGTAGTGCGCCGTCGGCAGCACCGGAATCGGCTGCTTGGTCACGTCCACTCCGGCGAAGATGCGTGCCGATTCGGAAATACCCGGGAGACGCTCGTGAAGCACGTCCGAACCAAGGTGCATCAGGTTCAGGTACAGGTGATCCTTGTGCTCGCCAACGCCACGGCCCTCGCGAATCTCGATCGTCATGGCGCGACTGACTACGTCACGGGAAGCCAGATCCTTGGCGTGCGGTGCGTAGCGCTCCATGAAGCGCTCGCCTTCGGAGTTGGTGAGGAAGCCACCTTCACCACGCGAACCCTCGGTGATCAGACAACCAGCCCCATAAATGCCGGTGGGATGGAATTGCATGAATTCCATATCCTGCAACGCCAAGCCGGCGCGCAACACCATGCCGCCGCCATCGCCGGTGCAAGTGTGCGCCGAGGTGGCACTGAAGTAGGCACGACCATAGCCACCCGTGGCCAGCACCACGGCATGCCCACGGAAGAAATGCAGGGTGCCTTCGTTCAAGTCCAGCGCAAGCACGCCAAGACAGACGCCATTTTCGTCAAAAATCAGGTCGGTCGCGAAATATTCGACGAAAAACGTGGCGTCATGCGCCAGCGCCTGCTGATACAACGTATGCAGCATGGCGTGACCAGTGCGGTCCGCCGCGGCACAGCTACGCTGCGCGGTGCCTTTTCCATAGTGCGTGGTCATGCCGCCGAACGGACGCTGGTATATCTTGCCCTCCTCGGTACGCGAGAACGGCACCCCATAGTGCTCCAGCTCGATCACCGCTTCCGGTGCGTGCTTGCACATGTACTCAATCGCGTCCTGGTCGCCAAGCCAGTCGCCGCCTTTGACCGTGTCATAGAAATGAAAACGCCAGTTGTCCTCGCTCATGTTGCCCAGCGCGGCGGCGATGCCGCCCTGCGCCGCCACCGTATGCGAGCGGGTCGGAAAGACTTTGGTGATGCAGGCGGCCTTGAGGCCTTTTTCGGCCAGGCCGAACGTGGCGCGCAAACCGGCGCCGCCGGCACCGACCACGACCACGTCATAAAGATGTTGCTGAACTTTGTAACTTTCCATGAATCCCGGCCTCGCGTCTTGTCTTGTGGGGGCGATCTTATGCGGTCAGTGCAATGCGCAACACAGCAAGTACGCCAGCGAGCGCGCCGAGTACTGCGAGGAATTTGATCGCCACCACCAACACGACTTCCTTCCAGCGAACATGCACGTAATCCTCGATTACCACCTGCAGGCCAAGCACGGCATGCCAGAACATGGTGAGCACGAACGCAATCAACAGCAACGCGTTCCACGGTTGGGCCACGGTGGCTCGCGCCGTGGCGTAGTCGGCATGCAGCAGGCACAATACGGTAACCACGAACCAGATGCCGAGCAGCACCAGTGCCGCGGCGGTTACGCGTTGCGCCCACCAATGGCCCACGCCGGACTGGGCCGAGCCCAGGCCGCGAGCGACCTTCATCGGGTGACGTCGATCCTTCATCACGGCGTCCTTCGCGCTCATGCCGCACCTCCAGCCATCAACACATAGGCCCATACCAGCACGGTCAACACGACGCTGCCGACATACGACAGCTTGCTGGAGCGAACGAACTGGGAAATCTCGAATCCGAGCCCGGCATCCTGGATCAGGTGCCGGATGCCGTTGCAGAGGTGAAAGAACAGCGACCAGCTCCAGCCAATCAGCAGGATCATGCCGACCGGGCTGCCGATGAGGTTTCTGAAGCTGTTGAAGGTGCTTTCGCCAGCGGCCAGCTGAAACAGGCCGTAAACCACCAGCAAGCCGCCGACCGCCAGCGCGATGCCGGTGGCGCGGTGCGTGATGGAGGCCATCATCTGCACCTGCTTCGAATAGATCTGCAGGTGTGGCGAGAGCGGTCGTTGCAAATCTGCCATGGCGGCTATCCTCTGTGGAATCGCGGGTGTCGCTGTCGCATGTGTCTCGCCTTGATGCCGCGCCGGCGTCAGGCGCCCTGTTCCCGTCAGAAATCGATGCAGCGACCGTTCCTTTCCCAGTCGCCGTAGCGCGTGGGATCCAGCGGCGGCCGCTCTGCGGCTGCCTTGTCCGGCAATGAGTCGACCGGAACGGCGGCCGGCTCTGGTTTAACGGAAGCGGGTATGGGTTCGACGGGAACTGAGGTATCGGACATGGTTCTTCCTAGCCGCTGAAGGTTAATACTTGCGCCAATGCGGTACAAGCAGCGACGGGCGAGCGATCCATCGCGCCTCGGACACGCGAGCCACTTGTGCTTGCAACCGATTGTCCCAAACTTTGGCAACTATGCAACTGTCCCCTCCCGCAGAAACACTCTTGCTCGAAGGCCCGGACGCGGCCGCATTCGCGCACGCACAATTCAGCAGCAAGGTCGATTCCCTGGCCATTGGCCAGTGGCAATTCAGCGCATGGCTGGACGCCAGAGGCCGCGTGCGCGCGCTGTTCCATCTGGCTCGGCTTGATCCGGAGCGCTACTTGCTGCTTCTGCGCGGAGGCAGCGCGGCAGGGATGGCTGACGCGCTGCGACGTTTCGTGTTCCGTTCGAACCTCATACTCGCCACGCAGTCCGGGCGAACCCTGACAACAGGCACTGCCCGGCCCATGCACGCTGTCGGTCACGATGACGATGTAGTCTCGCTGGGCTGCGGAACCCACAGCCTCGATATCCTGACAACACACGATCCGGATGATGCATGGCGCCTGCTGCAATTGCGGGAAGGCTGGCCATGGCTGCCAACACCGATGCTCGACACACTGTTGCCAGCAGCCTTGTCGCTGCAACACCTGCACGCGGTGGTGGTCGACAAGGGCTGCTACCCCGGCCAGGAAATCGTGGCCCGCTTGCATTTTCGTGGTGGGCACAAGCGCCACCTTTACCGTGGCACGTTGCCGCAGCCGATGCAGCCCGGCGAGTTGTTGCGCATCGACGGTCGCGAGGTCGGTTGCGTGCTTGATGTCGTCATCTGCGGTGACCACTTCGAAGCGCTCTTGGTACTAAGTGATGATCTTGCCCTGCAGGCGGATGCGGCCACCTTGCGTACTTTCGATAACCAACCAGCGACGACGCTCCAGGCCTCCTGGCCCGCATGAATGACGCCTGCCGATGCGTACAAAATTCATGATGGCACTTGCCAACGCATCGTGAGCGCAAGTTAAACCCTGGTTGCTCGGCACTTGTCAGCGGTGGACTTCACACACTAGGCTCTGTCGGTTGGATATCGCGACATCCGGAACATGGGGTGTCGATTGACGCGACGAACCGGAAGAATCCGAATCGGCGCGACCCGGCAGTGACAAGGCCGGATGGAAGATCGCTTCGCCTCCAAATGAGCACGAAGCAGCCAGAGACCACGCAACCGACAGGGTTGCTTCATTCGCGGCAACCTCTGGCTGATCGGCTTCGCAAAGCCGTACGAATCGCCACAATCCCGTGGCAAAGCGTCATGACCACAAGTTTCGGTTCTGACGAGAGATCCAGGTGGAACGGCCTGCCCGCCCTCCGCCGCAACGGCGTACGAAGCTGCAACTCGCTTCGCGCGTACAGCACGTTGGAGGCAGAACATGAAACTTTCCCTGCTGTTGTGGCTGACGTCATTGATGCCCCAGCCCGTGGCGGACCAGGCCTGCCTGGCCACGACGGTCTATCTGGAAGCACGCAGCCAACCCACGATCGGCCAGCTAGCGGTGGCCGAAGTGGCATTGCGCCGTCGCGACCGTGGTCACTATGGCAATACCGTGTGCAAGGTAGTCACCGCACCGCATCAGTTCGCCATCACCACCACGTCCGGCTCCTTCGAGATAACCAATCTCGGTGCTTTCACGAAAGCCTGGGATGTTGCGGGGGACTCGATCCATAACTGGCAGCTGCCGCTGGCACAGCGTCGCGTGGTGGTGCCACACGCCGACCATTTCGCCACCAACGCGACTTCGCCGCCGTGGTCGCACAACAAACCCAGCGTGACGATCGGAGACCACTCTTTCTACGCGGTAAACTGAGTTCTCGATACCGCACACAGAAAAGGCCATCTTTCGATGGCCTTTTCTTTTGGACGTCCAGACGTCCATGGCTACGCCACGGAACTAACGCTGGTAGACGTGGTCTCCGCGCACCTCGACATAGTCACCCTTGCGCAGGCCCGGGTTTTCGCGCTGAGTCACCGTCGCATAACGCCCATCGTCAAGCCGCACCACGACGCGCCAGGCCGCGGTGTCGCCGCTGTTGTGCTTGCCGATCTGGTTGCCAGCGACACCGCCAGCCACGGCACCGACCACGGCGGCGGCCTTGCGGCCATCACCCTTGCCGACCGTACTGCCGAGCACACCACCGGCTACCGCGCCAATGATGGCACCGAGCGTGCCTCCGTTGCTGCCACCTTGCACGTAAACTTGCTGCACTTCCTGCACTATGCCGCAATTGCTGCAACGCGCAGGCTGGTTCGAATAACCCCGTGACTGGCCCTGGTAGGAGCCGTTGTTGTTGCCATAGGGCTGGGTGGCGCAACCGGCAAGAGCGAGGCCCGCCGTCATGGTCGCCGCAAGAACAATCTTTCCCGTCAATGGGTTCATCAAGGATCTCCCGTGGGTTGAATGGATTCAATGAGCGTCGGAAACGGAGACCACGCCTTCCTGTACCTCTACGCGGTCACCGGGATCGTGATCCATGCGGACGGTACGGGTGACACCGTTGTAGACGTAGCGGACGTCATAGCCGACGAGCTTGGTGCTTTTGTTGTCGACCGTGCTGCATTTGCGCTCCACGGATGTACTCACCTGTGCCCTCTGGTTGTGCGCTTCGATTCGATTGCCGGCATAGCCACCGCCAACTGCGCCAGCCACGGTGGCCAGGGTCTTGCCTTTGCCGCCACCAACCTGATTTCCGACCAACCCACCGACTACGGCACCAATCGCCGTACCGGCAATCCGGTGCTCATCCTTGGGCGGAGCTGTATGGGTGACCGTCTCATCGTGGCACACCTGTTTCGGATCGTTGACCGACGTGCGGATCGGGTCGACGCTGACCACTTTGGCATACTTCACGCCAGCATCGGCGCTGGCCGCCGTGTCGGCTGTGCCATCGGAACCGCCAGCGTCTGCGCTGCGGTTGCATGCTGAAACACCTGTCACCAGGGCCGCGGCGATACCCGCTTTCAGTACATTGACCATCAAACTGTTCATCACCGCGATCTCCTCTGTTTGGTTGCAGCGTAATGTCCGGAATGTGCAGCTGGCGTAACTATCTGCACACCCATTGAACCGGCACCCAACTGAATCGCAGCTAGCTCGCCCTCATTACGTTGATTTCACGCGTCGTTCGCAAAACCGCCGCGAGCCCTATGGAAGCCCCGCATGCGTACACTCGTTGACAGCCATGTGCACCTTGACCTGCAGCCATTCGGTGCCGATCGCAAGGCGGTCATCGAGCGCGCCGGTGACGCCGGCATCCGCCACATGGTCGTGCCTGCGGTCGATCTCGCCAGCTGGCCACGCATCAGGGATTTGTGCGCAAGCCACCCCGATATTCACCCGGCGTACGGCCTGCACCCGGTCTATCTGGCCCGGCACCTGCCTGAATATCTTGACCGGCTGAACGCATGGCTGAGTGACAATCCGGCGGTCGCCGTCGGTGAGATCGGGCTTGATTTCCATCAGGCCGAGCATGATCGCGACCTGCAACGCTACTACTTCACGAACCAGTTGCAGCTGGCACAGGAACAAAAGCTGCCGGTGATCGTGCATGCGCGCCAGGCGCTCGAGGAAGTCAGCCTCACGCTACGCCGTACCGGCGGCTTGCGCGGCGTGGTGCACAGTTTCTCCGGCAGCGAGCAGCAGGCTAGACGATTGTGGGACATCGGATTCCATCTGGGCGTCGGCGGCCCCGTCACCTATGAGCGCGCACAACGCCTGCGCCGCATCGTGGCAACGATGCCGATCGAATTCCTGCTGCTGGAAAGCGACGCCCCGGACCAACCGGATGCCGCCCATCGCGGCCAACGCAATGAGCCAGCGCGAATTACCGAAGTGCTGCGTTGCATCGCCATGCTGCGCGGCGAATCGGAACAGCATGTCGCCGAGGCCACCTCATGCAACGCTCGTCGCCTGTTCGGGCTCGACTGACGTCGCGCGCGATCAAGCACTTGCCAGCATCGTGGCCTGCCTGTTATTTTTATTCACTAGTGAAATATAAACCAGTGAAATGGCAAACCTGAAAAGCTGCATCGCGATGATGGACGAAGGGATCGGTCGTGTCGACCAGATCATCCCGCAGCTGCCTGCGCTGGAGGCGCGACTGTGCCGGCTGATGCTGATGCTTGGCGGCACCGTCGAACGGGAGTTGGAATCCAAGCTCCGGCCGCACAGGCTCAATCACAGCGAGTTCCTGACTCTGATGATCCTGTACAGCCGCCCCGATGGAAGCTCCACCCCGGGCGAACTGTGCGAATACGCTACCCAGGGCGCCACCAACATGACCCGCATCGCCAATACGCTGGCAAAGCGTAGCCTGATCACCCGTGCCGCCAGCACGGAGGACCGCCGTCGTGTGCTGATCCACATCACGCCGGCCGGCCGACGCTTCGTGCAGAAGATGTTGCCGCCGATGTTTCCACAGCTCAGCGCCATGTTCGCCGGCTTCAGCGACACCGACAAACGCCAGCTCGACCGGTTGCTGCGCAAGCTCGCCGGCAGCCTCGACCAGTCCAGCGAACACCGTCTCCCATGAAAGACGCCCGGATGAAGCATGCTCTGCTTCCCAGCCGCACCGTGCTGAGCGCCGCGATGACGCTGATGCTGGCCGCTTGTGCTCACGCACCCGCCAAACTTGACCAGCCGGCACTGCGCGACGATGTGCCGCTCGCCGGATTGCAGGCACCGACACGCGCCGGCTGGCCCGCCGTGCAATGGTGGCGCCAGTACGACGATCCACAGTTGGACGGCCTGCTGGATCGCGCCATGCAGCAGTCGCCCGATCTGGCGCTGGCGCAGAGCCGGGTGAACCAAGCCGGACAGTCGGCCAAGCTGGCCGCAGCGCAACTGGGGCTGTCGGTAAACGGCAGCGCGCAGGTCGCCCGGCAACGATTGAGTGACTATGGCCTGATCCCCAGCCAATTCCTCCGCTTCAGCTGGTACAACCAGGCCGATGTCGGTGCGCAGCTGACGTATGACTTCGACTGGTGGGGCAAGAAGCGCGCCACGATGGAGGCGGCACTGAATCAGACGCAGGCCGCGGAGGCTGAACGCAGCGCCGCGGCGCTGGCGCTGCAATACGCCGTGGCCGATACCTACTTTGGCTGGCAAGCCGACCAGGCCCGCCTGCAACTGGCCGATCGGCTGCTTGCCGCCCAGCAACAGTTCACGCGGATCGCCGACTTGCGCGTCAAGCAAGGTGTCGACTTGCCGGACGAGGCGCAGAAGGCGCGCGCGCAACTCGCCGTCGTCCGCGAAATGCGCGTCGCGCTGGACGGTTCGGCGAAGATCCGCCGCATTTCGCTCGCTTCACTGCTGGGGCTATCCCCGGATCAGCTGCCTGAGCTGAAACCGCACGCGCTGCCCGCGGTGAACGGTGGCCTTCCCGCCGACGTTCGGCTTGACCTGATCGCCCGTCGCCCCGACATCGCCGCCAGCCGCTGGCAAGTCGAGGCCGCACTGCGCACGACCGACGTCGCTCGTGCCGAATTTTTCCCGGACTTCAGCATCAGCGCCATGGCCGGCCTGTCCAGCATCGACTTGGGCAAGCTGCTCACCGCGGGCAGCCGCACGTTCGCACTGACCCCGGCGGTGCACCTGCCGATCTTCAGCGGCGGCTCGCTCGAAGCAAATTACGGCGTGAGCAAAGCCCAGCTCGACGCCGCCGTGGCGCAATACAACAGCACCGTCTTGATCGCCGCCCGCGAAGTGGCCACGCAAGCGCTGAGCGCGCAGCAGATCGCGGCTCGCCGCCACGAGCAACAAACGCAACTGGACGCCGACCAACAGTTGCTGACGAATGCGCAAGCGCGCGCCCGGCAGGGTGTACGCGACGCCCGCGAAAGCCTCGCAGCACAGGCGCAATTGCTGCAACAGCGTGACGCGGCCATCCAGCTGCAAGCGCAGGCCGTAAGCACGGATCTGGCCCTGATCAAGGCCCTGGGCGGCGGCTACCAGGTCGCCCGCCCTGGCGCCACAACCCCCACTTCTTCTGCTACCGCCGGAGCGGTCGACCATGAGCACCACTGACACCGACAAGCCTGCCACCGGCGACAGCGGCATGGCTGCCAAGGATCCGGCCAAGCGCCGGCGCGCGCTGCTGCTTGTAGCCGGCGTATTCATCCTCGCCGGCGTGGCCTGGTTCGCGCTGTGGTTGTTCGTGTTCTCCACCCGAGTCAAGACCGACAACGCCTACGTCGGCGGCAACCAGGTGGCAATCTCCGCCCAGGTACCGGGTACGGTGGTGGCGATCCTGGCCGACGACACCCAACGTGTGGTGTCCGGCCAGGTGCTGGTGCGGCTGGATCCGACCGACGCCAGCGTGCGCCTGGAGCAGGCTCGCAGCGCACTGGCCCAGGCCGTGCGCGGCGTGCGCCAGCAGACCAGTTCGGCCAACGGTGCCGACGCGCAGGTAGTGACGGCCCGGCTTGCGCTGCAGAAAGCCGAGGCTGACCTCAAGCGACGCCTGCCGTTGCTGGCCGCGCACGCCGAATCGCCTGAAATCGTGCAGCACTTGCGTGACGGCGTGGCTCAGGCCCGCTCGGTACTGGTCGCCGCTCAAGCACAGTCCGCGGCAGCCCATGCAGCGATCGAAGGCACCGATGTGGCACAGAATCCCGCGGTGATGCAGGCGCGCGCCAACTTCAGCGCCGCCTGGGTTGCCGCGCAGCGCAACGCGATCGTCGCGCCAGTCTCGGGTTACGTAGCCCAACGCAGCGTGCAGCTGGGCAACAGCGTGCAGCCCGGGCAGCAACTGATGACCGTGGTGCCGCTGCACAATCTGTGGATCGACGCCAACTTCAAGGAGAGCCAACTGCGTCACATCCGCATCGGCCAGCCCGCGAAGATCGTGTCGGATGTATACGGTAACGATGCCGAGTTCCACGGCAAGGTGATCGGCCTGGGCGCTGGCACCGGCAGCGTGTTCTCGCTGCTGCCGGCGCAGAACGCCACCGGCAATTGGATCAAGGTGGTGCAGCGTGTGCCGGTACGCATCTCGCTGGACAACCAGGAGCTGGACCAGCATCCGCTGCGGATCGGCCTGTCCACCGAAGTCAGCGTCGACATCACCCACGACCAGGGCGCGGTGCTGGCCACCGCGCCGGCCCGGCAGCCGGTGGCGCAGACCGACGTTTACCTGAGGATGACCAGCCAGGCGGACGGGGAAGCCAGGCAGATCATTCAAGCCAACCTTCCGCGAAAAGCCCGCTGAGTCGACCCTAGCCGATGGCCGCCACGACCAACGACGCCAGCCCGCTGCAGCCGCTGCAAGGCGGCACTCTGATCCTGCTGACCATCGCGGTGGCCTTCAGCACCTTCATGGAGGTGCTGGACATGACTATCGTCAACGTCTCGGTACCGCATATCGCCGGCAGCCTTGGCGTGAGTCCCAGCGAAGGCACCTGGACGATCAGCTCGTACGCCCTGGCCAGCGCGATCATGCAGCCGCTGACCGGCTGGCTGGCACGGCGTTTCGGCGAGGTGCGTACCTTCGTCAGCTCGGTCGTGCTGTTTGTGCTGTTCTCGATGCTGTGCGGCATGGCCACCAGCATGCCCACGCTGGTGATCTTCCGCCTGCTGCAAGGCGCCGGTTCCGGCCCGATGGTGGCACTGTCCCTGGCCCTGCTGCTGTCAAGCTACCCCAAGGCGAAACAGGGCATGGCGCTGGCGCTGTGGGCGATGACCGTGGTGGTGGCACCTATCTTCGGACCGATCCTCGGCGGCTTGCTGACCGACAATTTTTCGTGGCCGTGGATCTTCTACATCAACGTGCCGATCGGCGCGTTGGCGGCAGCGATCACCTGGGGCTTGCTGCGCAAGCGCGAAACCAAAACCTACAAGTCGCCGATCGACGTGATCGGCCTGACCCTGCTGGTGGTGGGTGTCGGCGCGCTGCAGTTCATGCTGGACAACGGTAACGACAACGACTGGTTTTCCTCGCCGATGATCCTGACCCTGGGCATCATTGCGCTGGTCTGCCTGACCTTCCTGATCGTGTGGGAGCTGCACGCCAAGCATCCAGTCATTGAGCTGGCGCTGTTCAAACGACGCAATTTCACCGTGGCGGTGGTGGCGCTGTCATTGGGCATGATGGCGTTCTTCGGCATCAACGTGGTGTTCCCTTTGTGGCTGCAGATCGACCTGGGCTACACCGCTACCTGGGCCGGGCTGGCCAGCGCCCCGGTCGGCGTGTTGGCATTTTTTATGGCGCCGTTGATCGGAGCCAACATGCAGCGACTCGAGTTGCGCGCCGTGGTGACGTTTGCCTTCATCGTGTTTGCCGTCACTTCATACTGGTTTGCCATGTTCGACAGCTCGGCCTCGTTCGGCAACCTGGTGTTGCCGCGCTACGTGATGGGCATCGGCATCGCCTGCTTCTTCATTCCGCTGAACCAGATGTACCTGTCCGGGCTGAACCCGGACCAGGTCGCCAGCGCCTCTGGCCTGGCCAACTTCTGCCGCACGCTGGCGTCGAGTATCTCCACCGCAGCGACGGTGACGCTGTGGCAACACCGCGGCGAGTACCACCACGCGATGTTGACCGAGCACATCACCCCGGCCGCACCGGCCGCCACCAGCTTTCTACAGCAATTGCGGCATGGCGGCTTTTCCTCTGAACAGGGATTGGGCATCGTCGACCAGTTGATCACCCGCGAAGCGCTGACGCTGTCGGTGAACGACGTCTACCTGGTGTGCGCGGTGTTGTTCGTCGCACTGATCCCGATGTTGTGGCTGGCGCGCCCGCCATTCGGCAATGCCGATGGCGCCGTCGGCCACTGACCGACGCAAAATGTTGCATCCTCGCGCCGCAGCATAAATGCCCGGCAATGACTGGTGCGCCGCAATATCTTCTGCTAGTTTGTGTGGCATGGCACAAACCAAACGCACTATCAAAAAGTACCCGAACCGGCGCCTGTACGACACGGAAATCTCCAGCTACATCACCTTGGAGGAAGTCCGCCAGCTGGTGCTGGACAACGAAAATTTTGAGGTCCGTGATGCCAAAAGCGGCGGCGATCTGACCCGCTCGGTGCTGCTGCAGATCATCTCCGAGCACGAGGAAAAGGGGCAGCCGATGCTGTCGCCGCAGTTGCTCAGCCAGATCATCCGCTTCTATGGCGACTCGCTGCAGGGCTTCATGGGGCCCTACCTGGAGCGCAGCCTGCAGGTATTCCTCGACCAGCAGACCCAGTTCCGCAGCCAGCTCAACAGCTTGATGGGGCAGACCCCGTGGAACACGCTGAACGACCTGACCGAGCGCAACATGGCCGCGTTCCAGGCGATGCAGCGTGGCCTGATCGACACCGCCGCGAAGGTCGTGCCAACACCGCCACCCACTGGCAAGCGCGACAGCAAGAAATCCGGCTGAGTCCCGCCCCGCCCGGTGACGCAGGCCCTGCGTCGCTGGCACCTCTGTTCCCGACCGCTGCAGCACAACACGTGCTGCCCTGCGGCATGACTTGACCTCGACACCTGACCCGATGAACCAGACAAACCCCAAAAAGCGCGTCGCAATCGTCACCGGCGGCATCGGTGGGCTGGGCACGGAAATCTGCCGCCAGCTGGCTCAGGCTGGTCGCCAGGTCATCGCGCTGGACCTGGCCGCACGCATCGAGCGGATCGAGGCATTCCGGCGCGAGCTGGCCGATCTCGACGGGGCCATTGCCTTCGAGCCGGTCGACGTCAGCGACTTCGACAACTGCCAGCAACTTGCGGCACGCATCGAGCAGCAATACGGCAGCATCGACATCCTGGTCAACGCGGCCGGTATCACCCGTGACGCCAGCCTGCGCAAGATGACGCCGCAGCAATGGCACGAGTTGATGCACGTCAATCTGGATGGCGTGTTCAACCTGTGCCGCAACGTGGTCGAAGGCATGACCGCGCGGGGCTTCGGCCGCATCGTCAACATCAGCTCGGTGAACGGCCAGACCGGCCAGTTCGGGCAGACCAACTACTCTGCCGCCAAGGCCGGCGTGCACGGCTTCACCATGGCATTGGCACGTGAAACCGCACGCAAGGGCGTCACCGTCAACACGGTCTCGCCGGGCTATTGCGACACACCGATGGTTGCCGCAGTGTCCGCGGAAATCCGCGCGCAGATCATCGCCGGCATCCCGATCGGCCGCCTCGGCTCGCCCGCCGACATCGCCCGCGCGGTGGCCTTCCTCGCCGCCGACGACGCCGGCTACATCACCGGCGCCAACCTTCCGGTGAACGGCGGCTATTTCATGAGCTTCTGAGCGGTTCCGGCAGCGC
>CAJDTN010000065.1_pt1 | contig 44179 bp, 41 predicted proteins | sample 7389801 | NCBI WGS metagenome assembly CAJDTN01 (sample SAMEA7055653, study PRJEB34461) | soil metagenome | biome: terrestrial ecosystem; feature: Peninsula; material: soil | place: Antarctica | collected 2016
TGGATGGCTGCGGCGTCGGCTGCGCTGCCTGATATGGCGGCAGGCCAAGACGCGTCCGCGGCGTACCACGTTAACTGCGCAAGCGAGGGTTGCCGGAGGCCAGGGCCTGGCACTCGGGACACAACGGGCAAGGCCCGTGGTGGAACAGTGGGGCCAGCCACATGAATCAAGCCTTCCCGAAAACCTTCTTCGACCGGTATGGGTTGGTCTCGATGACAGACACCTGCCGCTACCTCCAGCGTCACTCGTGAACCGCCGTATGCGGAACCGCGCGTACGGTGGTGTGGTAGGGGGCCGGGTGATTCCGGCTCCCTACCCGATGCGGGAGGCCGCGCTTTCAGCCTTCGGTTTTTCCTTCTTCACGCAACTCGCGGCGCAAAATTTTGCCGACGTTGCTTTTGGGTAGCTCGGTGCGAAATTCGACGTGTTTCGGCCGTCTGTAGCCGGTAAGGTGCTCGCGACAGAATTCTTTCAGCGCTTCCGCGGTGAGAGTGGGGTCCTTGCGTACGACATAGATCTTCACCACTTCGCCGGAATGTTCGTCGGGCACGCCGACTGCGGCAACTTCGAGCACGCCCGGGTGCTCCATCACGGCGTCCTCGACCTCATTCGGGTAAACATTGAAGCCGGACACCAGAATCATGTCCTTCTTGCGATCCACGAGGTAGAAGTAGCCGTTTTCGTCCATCCGGGCAATGTCACCGGTGTGCAGCCAGCCATCGTCAGCGAGCACCTTGGCGGTTTCATCCGGACGATTCCAGTAACCCTTCATGACTTGCGGGCCACGCACCATCAACTCACCGGCTTCGCCCACCGGCAATACCTTGCCCTCCTCCGACCAGAGCGTCACGTCGGTGGACGAAATCGGCAAGCCGATCGAGCCGTTGTATTCCTTGATGTTCAGCGGATTGATACAGACGGCCGGCGAAGTCTCGGTGAGCCCATAGGCTTCCACCAGGGTGCAGCCGGTAACCTTCTTCCAGCGCTCGGCCACGGCGCGTTGAACCGCCATGCCGCCGCCCAGTGAGAGATGCAGCCTGGAAAAATCCAGTTCGGCAAAACCGGGCGTGTTAAGCAGGCCGTTGAACAGCGTGTTGACACCCGTGATTGCCGTGAAACCCGATTTGGCCAACTCCTTGACGAAGGCAGGCATGTCGCGCGGATTGGTGATCAGCCAGTTGAGACCGCCCAGGCGCGCGAACACGAACCCATTCGCCGTCAGCGAAAAGATGTGGTACAGCGGCAGTGCGGTGATGATCACCTCTTCGCCGGGCTTGGCATTCGTGCCGATCCAGACGCCGGACTGAAGCATGTTCGCGATCATGTTGCCGTGGGTCAACATCGCGCCCTTGGCCACACCGGTGGTTCCGCCCGTGTACTGCAGGAACGCGACGTCATCATGGCCCAGCGAAACCGCCGGCGGCTCGTGCGCGGAGCCTTGCGACAGCGCATCGCGAAAATTCACCGCGGTCGGCAGTTCATACGCAGGAACGGCCTTCTTGACGTGCCTGAGCACGAAGTTGATCAGTGCGCCTTTCGGGAATCCGAGCAGTTCGCCGACACTGGTGACAATGATGTGCTGCAGCGGAGTATCGGCCACGATGTGCTGCAGCGTGGTGGCGAAATTGTCCAGCACCACGATCGCCTTGACACCGGCATCCACCAGCTGATGCTTGAGCTCGGGCCCGGTGTACAACGGGTTGGTGTTGACTACCACCAGGCCGGCGCGGAGCGCGCCGAACAACGCGATCGGATATTGCAGAAGGTTGGGCATCATGATCGCGATGCGGTCACCCTTGCCAAGTTTGAGGACGCCGGTGAGGTAGCCGGCAAACTGTCGGCTCATTTCGTCGATCTGGCCGTAGCTGAGCTTGCGGCCGAAGTTTGCGAACGCCGGTCTGTCACGGAAGCGAGTGAAGGCCTCGTCGAGTACCGCCGGGACCGAGGCGTATTGGTCGACATCAATGTGCACAGGTACACCTGGCGGATATTGAGCCAGCCACGGGCGTTCGTTGGTCATTCTTTGAGTTTCCTGATTTCCTGCGCGTTGTCGGTAGTGGGCGATGGCTTACATGATGGCAGGATCCATGTACGCGATTGCTGGCGTCATTGGAACATGCGCCAGCGTACAGTGGCAAGCTGCGCCGGGGCCGCGAAGAGATGATGAGATGGCAGGATTCGCGAAAAAAACAGGACTTCCGTTACTGCTCGTCATGCTGGCGTTGGCCGCCTTGACGGGTTGTCGACGAACCCCCGACGAGTCGCGCATACGCGACGCGATCACTGCTGTCGCGACGGCCGCCGAATCGGCTGCGGCGAAAGATGTCGTGGCGCCTCTCAGCGATGATTTCGACGGCAATGGCGGCGAACTGGATCGGCGCACGCTGGCCAACCTGGTACGCATTACCGCGTTGCGCGGTGAACATCTGGGCGTATCGATGGGGCCAATCGCCATCGAGCGCCGTGGCGAGCGGATGGTCGCCACGTTTGTCGTCACGCTGACCAGCGGCAGTCGCCTGCTGCCCGACCGGATGGGTCTGTATCAGGTCGAGTCGGCGTGGCGCAAGGACGATGGAGAATGGCGCTGCTATTCGGCCAGTTGGAAGCGCACGTTGTAGGTGCTTGTGCCGCTCGCCATGCCCATTTCCCCGAGTTCGGGAGGCCTCGCCAGCACGCGGCGATCGCACGTCTGCATGCGCCGGCAACGACTCTCACTGGGGCGGCCAGGGCCGTTCACTCGGCATCCTCACCTCTTCTCGATCTTCCCGCATGGCACGCTTGCGCCATGCGAACGAACGCGCCTGCCTCGGGGCTGTACGCAGCATTCCGTTCCCGGTTCGAAGAGGAGGGCCGCTGGCTCGCGGCGGCTGTCCTTGCGAAGACCCGTCGCAATGATTACGATCAAACATTGGCAGTCCTATCATCGTGGATTGTTCGCTTGGCAAGGGGATGCGTCGTGCGGTGCTATGCATTGTTACGGGCCGTTGACACGCCTCGCGTCACTGCCGCATGAACAAGCGCGCGTCCGTGGCCTCTGCCTTCGTTCACCCCATCGTCCGGCTCGACTATCGGGTGCGGATGGTCTTCTCACCCTTCGGGTGTTCGATCATTTTCTCGTTGCTTGAGAACACCGGCCGCGCGACCCCGTTGCTGACCGGACTATTGTTGCTGCATGCGCTGGCATGGCCCCAAATAGCCTATTTTTCAGCACTTGGCCCCAACGGCAAGCGGGCAGAACATCGCAACATGATGGTGGATTCCGTGCTGATGGGCGCATGGACGTCGGTCATGTACATGAGTCTTTGGCCGAGTGTCATGTTGATCTCGGCAATTGCTTATTCCAATGTCGGCGTTGGCGGGACGCGACTTTTCGTCAAGGGGTTGACAGGCGTCGTGGTCGGATTAATCGGCGTCGGCCTGCTCACCGGTTTCCAGGTGAATCTGGCGTCGTCGACGTTGACGACCGTGGCCAGCATCGTCGGCATCTTCTTCCTTGGCTCGCTATTCGCATCGCATGCGTATAACCAGGGTCGACGATTTGTGGCGGGCCGCAAGTTGTTGTTGGCGCAAAAGCTGACGCTGGAGGAGAAAAGCGCGGAGCTGGAGCAAGCCAGGGAAGCAGCCGACACCGCCAATCAGTCGAAGAGTGTTTATCTGGCCAACATGAGCCACGAACTCCGCACGCCATTGAACGCGATCATCGGCTACAGCGAACTGCTGGCCGAGGAGGCCGAGGACAATGGTCACACCGAATTGATATCGGACCTGAAGAAGATCCACGTCGCCGGCAAACATCTGCTGGGGCTGATCAACGATGTGCTCGATCTGTCCAAGGTCGAGGCAGGCAAGATGGAATTGAGCCTGGAGAAACTGCCAGTGAGTGCGCTGCTTGGAGGCGTGATCGATACGACCGAGCCGCTCGTACACAAACAAGGCAACAAGCTGGTCCTGGATGCGGGCGATCTGGGCAGCATGAATACCGATGTCACCAAGTTGCGACAGATTCTGTTCAATCTGCTGGGCAATGCCAGCAAGTTCACCGAGAATGGCACCGTCTACCTGCGTGCCCGGCGCGAATCCGTGGGATCGCGGGACTGGCTTGTGTTCGCGGTCGAGGACACGGGTATAGGCATCACGCCGGCGCAGCAGGAAAAACTGTTTGAGCCGTTCGCGCAGGCAGAGGCGTCAACCCGGGGCAAGTACGGCGGTACCGGTCTTGGCCTGGCGCTGAGTCGTCGATTTGCCGAGTTGCTTGGCGGTGACATCGAGCTGCAAAGTGTGCCGGGCAAGGGCACCACGTTCACGGTGCGCGTGCCGGCGAACGTCAGCGTGCCGCAGGCCAAGCCATCCGGCAAGGAGTCAGCGAACTCGATGACGACTTCTGCGCAGGCCGCTTTGGCCGGTACCATCCTGATCGTGGACGACGATGCCGCCGGCAGCGAACTCATGGGCCGCATGCTGGCAGGCGAGGGCTTTCATACCGTGTCGGCGGCGGACGGCGAAGAGGGATTGCGGCTGGCGCGCGAACTACATCCGGATCTGATCTTGCTGGATGTGTTGATGCCTAGCGCGGATGGCTGGACGGTGTTGTCGGAATTGAAGGCGGACCCCGGTCTGGCAGACATCCCGGTGGTGATGATTTCGGTCACGCGCGGAAAGACTCTCGGTTTCGCCGTGGGTGCGGCTGATTATCTGGTCAAACCGGTAGGGCGCGAAAGTCTCCTGCTCGCCGTGGAAAAATATCTCGGTCTCAGCTCCGAGCGTCCTATTTTGGTGGTTGATGACGATACGACGACGCGTAGCATGTTGCGTCGCGTGCTTGAGCGCCAGGGTTGGAAGGTGGTGGAGGCCGCGAATGGCGTCGAAGGCCTGGCGCGCGTGGATGAAGCCAAGCCGTCGCTGGTGTTGCTGGACTTGATGATGCCGCAAATGGGTGGCTTCGCCTTTCTCGCTGCGCTCAATGATCGCCGTCTCCTCGATCTTGCGTTGCCGGTGGTGGTACTCACGGCGAAGGAGCTGACGCGCGACGAGCACGAGATCCTTGCCGGCTACGCCCACCGGGTAATCCAGAAGGGCAACTACACCGGCGATCAGCTGGCGAACGAAGTACGGCGCGCGTTGCAACACCGTTGGCAGTCGTCCAGGCCATGAAGATCCTCCTGGTGGAAGACAACGAGATGAACCGGGACATGCTTTCGCGCCGATTGTCGCGTCGTGGCTACACCGTCGTCACCGCGGTGGACGGTCAGGCGGCGCTGGACATGGTTGTCAGCGCCGAGCCGCAGCTGGTGCTGATGGACATGAGTCTTCCTGTCATCGACGGTTGGGAAGCCACGCGCAGGTTGAAGGCCGATGCGCAGACACGCGGGATCCCGGTGATCGCGTTGACCGCACATGCCATGGCTGAGGATCGTGATCGTGCACTGGCAGCCGGTTGCGATGACTTTGACACCAAACCCGTGGACATTGATCGCCTGGTCTGGAAGATGGAGGCGTTGTTGGCTCCGGCTGGTGCGGGTGGTTCATTACCGTGACGACGTCGCCATCAACTGAGGGTGGTATCGCGTTCAACGCGTCGTGCATGAGCGATCTCCCTGCGTTGGTGAGCGCGGTCGAGCAGGCGTGTCGTCAAGTCGGAGCCGATGATGACACTCTGTTCTCGCTTCGGCTGGCGGTGGAGGAAGTGTTCACCAACATCCTGGATTATGGGTATCCAGGCGGAACCGGACCCATTACCGTGCAAATTGATGCACGACTTGGCCAGCTGCGGGTCAGCTTCGCGGATTCCGCACCATGCTTCGATCCCGCCACCGTCGCTACGCCAAATTTGGACGTTCCGCTGGAAGAGCGCGAGGTCGGAGGCTGGGGCTGGCATTTCGTGCGACAAGCAGTGGACAGGATTGAATGGGAGCCGCGCGAGCAAGGCGGAAACCTTTTAACATTGGTCAAATCGTTACCGCCTGCGAGTTCCTCGCAACAAGGGTCAAATATCAATGAAGATTGAAATCAACCAGCGCGGGCGAGTTGCCGTGGTTTGTGTTATCGGCAGCGTGGACGGGACGACCGCACCCATGCTGACTGCCGAACTGCATGCTTGCGTGGCATCGGGTAACGCGCACCTCGTTGCCGATCTTGCCGGAGTGGACTACACCAGTAGCGTCGGCTTGCGTACGTTGCTGGCGACCATGAAGGAGACCCGCCTGCAAGGCGGCGACCTGCGCCTGAGCAACGTTACGCCACATGTCTTGAAGGTGCTGGAGTTGAGCGGCTTTACCAGCATCATGAAGTTGTATGACGACGTCGACTCGGCGGTCGACAGTTACGCGGTTTGACGGCTTTGGCCGGGCGTGCGGGCGGCGTGGCATAGGGCCACCACCTTTCGTGCCGGTTTTGGAGGGCGCTGCATGGATACGGTGAGCAACCCACGCAAGAAACTGGCACTGGTAATCGGTGCCGGCAGCGTCAAGTGCGCCGCAGCGCTCGGTTTGTGGAAAGTGCTGGAGCGCGCGGGCATCGAGATCGACATGTTCGTCGGGTGCAGCGGCGGCAGCATGTACGCGGCGGTGATGGCGTTGGGCTACGACGTGGCCACGTGTGAACAGTTGACCCGGGAGTTGTGGACACCTGGCATCACACGCCAGCGCGATACGCGATCCCTGCTCAGTGCAATGTTCCCCCGGTTGTTCGGCTTCAAGGGGAGCTTTGGCATGCTCAGCGACGAGCCCCTGCGGCGCGCACTGCACAAGCCGTTCGGCGAGCGCACGTTCGCCGAGGCCAGCTCGCCGTTGCATATCGTCGCCACCGATGTCGCCAATGGCCAGAAGGTAGTGCTGAGCAGTGGCAAAGTGGCCGACGCCGTGCGTGCAAGCGTGGCTATACCGTATGTGTGGAAGCCATGGTGCATTGATGGCCGCTGGCTGCTTGACGGTTGTCTTGCCGATCCGCTGCCGGTGGATGTCGCCATTCGCGAAGGCGCCGACATCATTCTGGCGATGGGCTTTGAAAGCCCCTATCCCCGCAAGATCCGCTCGGCGATGCGTTACGCGTTTCAAATCAACTCGATTTACACCAACAACCTGTTGCGGGCAAATTACGCTTTCCACAACCTTGCGCATCATGCCGAGATCATTCCGATCCTGCCGGAATTTGGCCGGGACATTCGCTTGTTCGATACCGACCAGATTCCGCATGTCATCGAGTGCGGCGAGCGTGCCATGGAAGAGGATCTGGATTACCTGCGTCAAGTGTTGAGAGTGGAACATGCCTGACTCGCCCGATCACGCTGGTACAAACGCTGTTCCCGGTGGCGGAGTGCGCGTTGAGCGACGTGCTCACCCGCGCGTGGCAGAGAAGGCGGCACATGTGCTGGTGGTGGACGACAACGAAGTGAATCGCGATTTGCTCGCGCGCCGCCTGCAGCGCGACGGCCACCGTGTGGATATGGCGGTCGATGGCCTCGATGCACTCGCCAAACTTGCCGTCGACGAGTTTGACCTGGTGTTGCTTGACATCATGATGCCCGGCTTGAACGGCTATGAGGTGCTGGAACGCCTGAAGGCGGACGAGGTACTTCGCTACCTGCCGGTCATCCTGATTTCCGCGCTCGATGATACCGACAACATGGTGAAGGGCATCTCCCTGGGTGCCGACGACTTCCTGCCCAAACCATTCAATCCACATATCCTGCGCGCTCGGGTGAGCGCCAGCCTGGCCAGAAAGCGGCTGCACGACAACGAGCAGCGGTATGCACGCAGTCTGGAACGGGAGATGGACATCGCGCGTGAGATCCAGGCCGGATTCCTACCCGATGAGTTGCCGGTCGTCGCAGGCTGGGACATGGCGGCGTGTTTCCTTCCGGCCCGACGGGTCGGGGGAGATTTTTACGACGCGTTTCCACTGCATGGCGGGTTGCGCCTCGGGATAATCGTGGCTGATGTTTGCGACAAGGGCGTCGGTGCGGCGCTGTTCATGGCGCTGTTCCGCAGCCTGATTCGTGCGTTCGCCGAGCGGATGCGCTTTCTCGACGACGACGCCGCAGAGCAGGTGCGGCAACTGGTCGACCATGTGAACGGCTACATTGCCCGTACCCACGGTCGCGCCAACATGTTTGCCACACTGTTCTTCGGGATTCTCGATCCCGCCAGCGGCGCATTGATCTACATCAATGGTGGTCACGAACCGCCGATCATCAGCGGGAACGCTGGCGTGGGCGCACGGCTTGACCCCACCGGTCCGGCCGTGGGCATGCTGGCGGAACTGCAGTTCCGCGTGGAGCGGCAGTCGATCGAGCCCGGAGAAACTTTGATCATCTACACCGATGGCGTCACCGATGCGCGCAATCGAGCAGCGAGCCCATTTACCGAAGAGCGATTGCTGGCGCTGCTGTCACCGGCTGGGGCATCAGCGGCCGTAACGATCTCGCGCATGGAGGCTGCCGTCTTTCAACATATTGATGGCGCGACCCAGTTCGACGACATCACCGCGTTGGCCGTGCATCGCAGCTAGGAGCCTGTCGAACTATCATGGTTGCGCCGAAGCATGGCCCGACCTCCAAAAGAAGGCCCACCCCGGAGACCGGAGCGGGCCCTTTCGCCAAGCAAGAGCAGCTTGTGGCTCAGGCGGCCTTGCGGCTGGCCAGCTGGCGCAGGACGTACTGCAGGATGCCGCCGTGGCGGTAGAAGTCGCGCTCCTTCGGTGTCAACAGCATCACGTGAACGCTGAACTCCTTCTTGCTGCCATCATCGGCGGCGGCTGTCACCCTGGCTTCCTTTGCGTTGCCATTATCCAGGCCGCTGATGGCGAACGTCTCGTTGCCGGTCAGACCCAGCGACTTCGCGTTTTCGCCGGCCTTGAACTGCAGCGGCAGCACGCCCATGCCGACCAGGTTGGAGCGGTGGATGCGCTCGAAACTCTCCGCAATGACTGCCTTGATACCCAGCAGCAAGGTGCCTTTGGCCGCCCAGTCACGCGACGAACCGGTGCCGTATTCCTTGCCGGCAATGACCACCAGCGGCGTGTTGTCTTGCTTGTACTTCATCGCGGCGTCGTAGATCGTCATCTGTTCACCGCTGGGTATGTGACGGGTGAAGCCGCCTTCCACGCCGTCCAGTAACTGGTTCTTGATGCGGATGTTGGCAAACGTGCCGCGCACCATCACGTCGTCGTTGCCACGGCGCGAGCCGTAGGAGTTGAAGTCGCGTGGCTTTACCCCGCGCGCGATCAGGAACCGTCCTGCAGGGGAATCCTTCTTGATGGCGCCGGCTGGCGAGATGTGATCGGTGGTAATCGAGTCGCCGAACAGGCCGAGGCAGCGTGCGCCGTGGACGTCCTCGATCTTGCCCAGAGCCATCGTCATGCCGTCGAAGTAGGGTGGATTCTTGATGTAGGTGGAGTCCTTGTCCCATGCGTAGAGCGCGCCGTCGGGCGAGGCGATAGCATTCCAGCTTGCGCCGCCCTTGAACACATCGGCGTAGTTCTTCTTGAACATCTCCGAGGTCACCGCACCAGCCAGCAGGTCGCTGATTTCCTTGTTGGACGGCCAGATGTCCTTCAGGAAGACGTCCTTGCCATCCTGGTCCTGGCCTAGCGGCTCAGTGGTGATGTCGACATCGAGCGAACCAGCCAGCGCGTACGCCACCACCAGCGGCGGCGAGGCAAGATAGTTCATTTTCACTTCGGCGTGAATGCGGCCTTCGAAGTTGCGGTTGCCGGAGATCACGGCAGCGGCGGTGAGGTCGCCGTCGCTGATCGCCTGGCTGATCTCCTCCGGTAGCGGGCCGGAATTGCCGATGCATGTAGTGCAACCGTAACCGACCAGGTAAAAGCCGAGCTTTTCCAGCTCGCGCATCAGGCCGGTTTTTTCCAGGTAATCGGTGACCACCTTGGAACCGGGCGCAAGCGAGGTTTTTACCCACGGCTTGGATTTCAGTCCTCGCGCGTTGGCCTTCTTCGCCAGCAGACCGGCGCCGAGCATCACCGCCGGATTGGAAGTGTTGGTGCAGGAAGTAATCGCGGCGATGACCACGGAGCCATCGTCGACATCGAATTCTTCACCGTTGCGCAGCACATGCTGGCTGTGCGAATTCGCGCTGGTTTCGCGGCCTACAGCGGTACCACCGCCCTCGTTGGCAAAACGTGCCTCGGCACCGTTGCGATTGACCGTGGTGGCGTCCAGGTTCTGATGGAAGTTCCGCTTGACGTCGGTCAGCAGCACGTGATCCTGCGGGCGCTTGGGACCGGCCATCGACGGCTTGACGCTGGCCAGATCCAGCTCCAACGTGACGCTGTATTGCGCTGGCGGAGTGCTGTCGTCGTGCCACATGCCTTGCGCTTTTGCGTACGCCTCGACCAGCGCCACGTGCTCCTCCGAGCGACCGGATAGACGCATGTATTTCAGGGATTCGGTGTCGATCGGGCTGATCGCGCAGGTGGCGCCGTATTCTGGCGACATGTTGCCGAGCGTGGCACGGTCGGCCAGTGCCAGATGCTTCAGGCCCGGGCCGAAGAACTCCACGAACTTGCCGACCACACCCTGCCTGCGCAACAGTTCGGTAACGGTCAACACCAGATCGGTCGCGGTTGCGCCTTCGGAGAGCTTCCCGGTCAGCTTCAGGCCCACCACCTGCGGAATCAGCATGGAAGATGGCTGGCCAAGCATCGCCGCCTCTGCCTCGATGCCGCCGACGCCCCAGCCGAGCACGCCGAGGCCGTTGATCATGGTGGTGTGCGAGTCGGTGCCGAACAGCGTGTCAGGGTAGGCCCACAACTGGCCGTCGATCTCCGAGTCCATCACCACGCGGGCGAGGTGCTCCAGGTTGACCTGATGCACGATGCCGGTGTCCGGCGGCACCACCTTGAAATCGGTGAACGCTTTCTGGCCCCAGCGCAGGAAGCTGTAGCGTGCCAGGTTTCGCTCGGCCTCGATCGCTGCATTTTTCTCCAGCGCATCCGAGCTGCCGAACACGTCCACCTGCACCGAGTGGTCAATGACCAGTTCCACTGGCGACAGCGGGTTGATCAGAGTCGGATCGCCGCCGAGCGTCTTCATCGCATCCCGCATTGCGGCCAGGTCGACCACGCAAGGCACGCCGGTGAAATCCTGCAACAGCACGCGGGCCGGCATGAACGCGATCTCGGTTGACGGTTCGGCCTTGGGGTCCCAGTTGGCGATCGCTTCGATTTCCTTCGAGGTCACGTCGGTGCCGTCTTCGTGGCGCAGCAGATTCTCCAGCAGGATCTTCATCGAGTACGGCAGCCGCTTCAGGTCGAAGCGCTGGCCGAGCTTGGTCAGGCTGGCAAAGGCGTAGCTCTTGCCATTGACTTCGAGGTTGTCGCGGACGGAGAAAGTGTCTTTCATGGTGCTGCTCCTGACTGAAACGTGCGGCTGGGTATGGTTGGCAAGCGTGCGCGGGGATCACAGACTGCGCAAAACAGGCATTATCGCTCAAACGCCGTATGTCTGGCGTGGAGGTGGCCGGGCGTGAGGCCGAACGCCTGCCAGCTCGTCGCCGCGGTTAGACTTCGTTTCGTTCTCGCCAGCTGTGCTGTGCGTCCGACAGCATGCCCGTGTTCAGAACCACAGACAAACGCCTTTGACGACATGCAGCATTCGATGATTTCGACCAACCTCACCGCTGTTTCGTTGCGCGACCTCGCGCTGGTGCAGGCCGTGCATCGCCAAGGCAGTTTCAACCGTGCCGCGCGTGCCATGCATATCAGCCCGTCCGGCCTGTCGCACCAGGTGCAGAAGGTCGAACAGGCCCTGGGGGCGCCGTTGTTCGAACGAGGTGGCCGTCGCGTGGTACCCACAGCTGGCGGCTTGCGTCTGTTGCAGCAGATCGATGCGGTGCTGGCCGCCGCCGAGCATCTGCAGCAACTTGCCCGCGCCGGTGAGGCAGCTTTCGGTGGCGCATTGCGGCTAGGGGTGCCCGCCTCGCTGGGTCCCTATCTGTTGCCGCACTTGATTGTGCCGTTTCCGCAGCATTTTCCCGGTGCCAAGCTGGGTATTTCCGAAGGCAAACCGCGCGGCCTGCTGCGTCGTTTGCACGAAGGTGAACTGGACGCCGTGCTGGCACCGCAGGCGGCAACCATCAGCGGGGTTGCCTCGCGGCCGTTGTTCTTCGAGCCGTGGGAGCTGATGCTGCGTGCGGATCACCCGCTGGCTGGCCGGCGCAGCATCGCACTGGACCAGCTCGATCCGGCTGAGGCCACCCTGATGGCCGAAAGCCACGCTGACGGGCTGGCCGGCGACCAACATGGCCATGTGCAGGATGTCAGCCTGGAGAGTCTGGCGGCCCTGCTCAGCCTGCGTGGCGGTTATGCGCTGGTTCCGGCACTGGCGCACGAACGGCTGGCCTCGATGCCTGGCATTGTGCTGGCAAAACTCAAGGGCCCGGCAAGTGGCCGCGAGATAGCTTTGTACTGGCGCGACGCATCCCCTTGGCACGAAGACCTGCAGGCGTTCGCCGATCTGCTGCGCAAGTTGGCGCGGCAGCGCCCGGGCCTGCGAGTGCGCAGCGACGAAATTTGAAGCGTCGCGGGTGACCGCGCGTCCTGTCGTTGTGCCATGAAATCGACCAGGCTCCGCGTAACGCTTCCTGGCCACATCAACCTGGCCGCGTCAACAAGGTAGCTGCATGTCGCGCGCGGCGGCTTCGTAGCGTTCGATCACGTCATCGACCACGATCAGGTCCATCACGCCTGGTCGCTCGATCTTGCTGCCCCAGGGAATGGCGCTGGCTGGTTTGCCAAGGTATTTGCGGGCGGCTGCGTCGTACTTGTTCACGCACCAACGCCGGTCGGAGTAGGGGCCCGATCGATCCGGGTTGCTGGCCGCGTGCAGGCCGAGTACGCGGGTGCCCACGCTGTTGGCCATGTGCATCGGTCCCGAGTCGGGACCCAGCAGCAACTGCGCCCGCGCCAACAAAGCCATCAGTTTCTTCAACGTGTCCTTGCCGGTGAGGTCGAACGGCTGGTACTTGCAAGCCGCCAGCACCGCGTTGGCCATTGCCCGCTCGGTTGCCGACGGGCCGCCGATCAACACCACCCGCCAGCCGCGAGCGGCAACATGGTCCATCACCGCGGCATAGCGCTCGGGTCGCCAGTTGCGCAACGCATGACTGGATGCAGGGCTGACCAGCAAGCTGGGCGTGTCGCCGGGCAATTGTTCAGCAGCCCAGACGTGCGCCTCATCCGGAATGGGGATGTCCCAGCGCACCGCCGTTTGCTGCAGGCCCAGCGGCTCGCAGAAGCTGCCGATCGCATCGAGCACGTGTTCGCCGCTGCGTGCCGGGATGCGTTCGTTGATGACCAGTCCGTGCAGGTCCTTCGCGCGGGCGGGGTCGTAGCCGATGCGGCGATCGGCCTTGATGCCCAGGCTCAGCAAGTTTGAGCGCATGGCCACCTGCATTTGCAGCAAGGCGCCGAAGCGCCGCCCACGCAGCGCGGCGTGCACGCCGCGCATGCCGCGCCAGCCCGCGGTCTTGTCGAAAGTGACGAATTCCACACCAGGCAGGTCGCCGACCAGCTTGCGTTCGAGCTTGCCGACGATCCAGGTCAGCGATGTCTGCGGCCATGCCTGTTGCAGTGTGCGCAGCAGCGGCACGACATGGGTGACATCGCCGATGGCCGACGTGCGCAGCAGGCAGATCGTGGAAGGATGGGTCATGGGCCTGGGTTAGAATCCGTGGTCGATCACAAGGCATGATGATGCACGAACGCATGCACCAAGACGTCCGAAGCGCAATTCTGTGCGACGCAACGGCGTGGCCACAAGTCGGGGCTGACTGGTTTGAGCCGGATTACTGGCGCGAGCGCAACGCGTTGCGCGTCCAGGCCGGTGGCCGCGGTGGCGTTGCGATCATCGAAAGCCCGGTAGGCGATTGCGTGTTGCGCCACTACCGGCGTGGTGGCCTGGTCCGGGCGCTGCTGGGCGATCGCTATGTCTGGACCGGCGCAGACCGGAGCCGGCCTTTCCGGGAGTTCCGGTTGCTGGTGGAAATCATTCGTCTCGGTTTGCCCGGGCCGGTGGCGATCGCAGCGCGCTACCGGCGGCAGGGGCTGTTCTACCGCGCTGATCTGATCACTCGCCGCATTGCTGACGCACAGACGCTTGCCGACTGCCTGGCCAGCGGGCGCCTCGATCGCGAACTGGCCGGGGACGTCGGGACGGTCGTCGGACACTTTCACCGGGCTGGCATCTGCCATGCGGATCTGAATGCGCACAATGTTCTGGTGACGCCGCGCGGTCTGCATTTGATCGACTTCGATCGGGGCAGCCGGCGGGCGCCGGCCGCGGCGTGGCGCTGGTCCAACCTGCAACGGCTCCGTCGGTCGCTGCTCAAGCTTGGAGCTGCCGACCACGACGAGGCGGGGTTCGAGGGCAAGATCTGGCAACCCCTGCTGCATCGCTATGAGCGCACACTGACATCATGAACTGGCATTTGCATTTCCTCGGGGTAGGCGCGGCGCAGGCCACGGCGCTGGGCTCTTCGGCCGCGGTACTGGAACGTGCCGGCCAGCCGGTGCTACTGGTCGACTGTGGCCCCGATACGCTCGATCGCTACCTGGCCGCATACGAAGCGTTGCCGCCGGCCATTTTCATCACCCATACCCACATGGATCACGTGGCCGGACTGGAGCAGCTGTTTTTCAAGTTGTGGTTCGACGAGGAGCTGCGCGGCGCCACCCGGCTGTTTGCCCACGCGGCGCTGATTCCGTGGTTGCAGGCGAGGGTGGCCGACTATCCCGGCGCGCTGGCCGAAGGTGGCGTCAATTTTTGGGAGGCATTCCGCCTGGTGCCGTGCACGCGCGGTTTCTGGCTGGACGGGCTGTGGTACGACGTCTTCGCTACCCGGCACCATGCGCCGGGCACGTCCTATGGCGTGGCCCTGGAAGGCAGTTTCGTCTTCACCGGTGACACCCGCCCGATCCCCGAGGTGCTCGGGCGCCACAGCGGCGGCGACATGGTAATCGCGCATGATTGCAGCCTGGTCGGCAACCCCTCGCACACGGGTATCGACGACATCGAGCGGGAGTATTCCGCCGGCCTCCGCTCACAGCTGTTGTTGTATCACTACGGCAGCGCCGTCGACGGTGCTGCACTTGCCGCACGCGGCTACCGCGTTGCCCATTTGGGCGAGCGAGTTGCGCTGACAGCACCGTCGACACCCCGCATCGATGCCGGTTGAACCCGCCATGATCCGCTTGCCTGTATCCAGGCCTGCAGCTATCCTTCCGCTTCTTTGTCAGCCAATGATTGCCTGCCAAGGGCGGTTTCACTCAGCGGAGAGGTGTCCGAGTGATTGAATCCGGATGGCCTGGAGTTGTGTATACGGTCAAACGTATCGCGGATTCGACAAATTCGTCTGGAACGACAAGGACAGCCGACAGGCTGGCCCCGAACGCCAGTGAGGGGTGAGGCTCAGGATGAGTCGAACAATCCCGCTCGGTGGCCGTGGTACGAGAAAGTCATGCGGAGAGGTGTCCGAGTGGTTGAAGGAGCACGCCTGGAAAGTGTGTATACGGTCAAACGTATCGCGGGTTCGAATCCCGCTCTCTCCGCCAGTTTCTGAACAAGTGCGACAGCTTCCGGCTGGCGCAGCAGCAATATCAGCAAGCGTTATTGCTTGACGTCTATGGTGGCCTCGTCGGTCCCCCCGCGACGATAGTTCGCAAACTCCGCCAGGTCCGGAAGGAAGCAACGGTAGCGAATGATTCGGGTGCCGGGGTGTGGCTGGCGGGGCTGCCGGTGCGCGCACTCACCAATGCGCTGGACACCGGGCGCATGCACCACGCTTACCTGTTCACCGGCACCCGCGGCGTCGGCAAGACCACGATCGCGCGGATCTTCGCCAAGTCACTGAACTGCGAGCGGGGACAGTCGGCTGATCCCTGTGGCGAGTGCTCGGTGTGCACGGCGGTGGACGAAGGGCGCTTTGTCGACTTGCTGGAGATCGATGCGGCCAGCAACACCGGCGTGGACGACGTGCGCGAGGTGATCGAGAACGCGCAGTACGCGCCGTCGCGAGGCCGCTTCAAGGTGTACCTGGTCGACGAGGTGCACATGCTTTCCAAGAACGCGTTCAACGCGTTGCTTAAGACACTGGAAGAGCCGCCGCCGCACGTGAAGTTTCTGCTGGCCACCACCGACCCGCAGAAGCTGCCGGTGACGGTGCTGTCGCGCTGCTTGAGGTTCAATCTGAAGCGATTGCTGCCCGAGCAGATCTCCGGCCAGATGCGCCACATCCTGGCTGCGGAGAACATCAGCTACGAGGACAGTGCGATCAGCGAACTGGCGCGCGCAGCCGATGGCTCGCTGCGTGACGGCTTGTCCCTGCTGGACCAGGCCATTGCCTACGGCGGCGGCGCCCTGCACGCAGACGACGTACGCACCATGCTTGGCAGCGTGGCGCGCGGACAGGTGCTTGGCGTACTCGATGCGCTGGCAGACGGCGAGGGCGACCGATTGTTGGCCGAATGCAGCCAGATCGCCTCGTATTCGCCGGATTTCGGCGGCGTACTGGACGATGTCGCCAGCGTGCTGCACCGCTTGCAGCTGGTCCAGCTGGTGCCCGGCTATCGGCCGGAGCAGGACGGTGACGACGATGCAGCCCTGATCGCCCTCGCCGGGCGAATTCCTCCAGAAGACGTGCAGCTGTACTACCAGATCGCCACCGCGGGTCGACGTGATCTCCTGTTGGCGCCGGATGCGCGCACTGGCTTCGAGATGGCGCTGTTGCGCATGCTGGCGTTCCGGCCAGGCGACGCGGCGCCGGCGGAGCGCGCCTCGCGACCGGTGCCGGCGGAGCGCGCCTCGCGACCGGTGCCGGCGAGCCATGCTCTGGTGGACCCGCCCTCGCGACCATCCCCGCCGAAGGCGCGGCCAGCACGCCCGCCGGCAGTCGCACCACGCCCGCAAGCCGCTCCGACAAGCGCACCTGTGGCACCCGTGGCGGACAGCGCTGTGCCCGCGCCGATCGCTCGGGATGCCAATGGTCTGCCGGACTGGGAAGCGTTGATCGAGCGGGCCGGCTTGCGTGGCCCGTTCAGCGTGCTGGCGCAAAATGCCGTGCTGCGCGAGCGCGATGGCCAGACCCTGATAGTGGCGTTGCAAGCGACCCATATGGGCATGGCCGTGGAGCCGATGGTCAGTCAGATGGAAGAGCGCATCGGCGCGGCCATGGGGGAGCGCATCCGTCTGCGTTTCGTCAGCCGGGACCAGTCAGCGTCGACGCAGACGCCAGCGGCTCGCGCCGCGCAGGCACGCGACAGCGCGCAGGCGGCGGCTGAACAGGCGATCGAGGATGATCCGCTGGTCCAGACCTTGAAGCGCGATTTTGGCGCGCGCGTCGTGCCGCAATCCGTCAAACCCCTGAGCAGTGAACCTGGAGCCACGCAATGAAAGGTCAGATCGGTCAATTGATGCAGCAAGCCCAACGCATGCAGGAAGACATGAAGCGTGCGCAGGAGGAAATCGCCAAGCTCGAAGTCACCGGCAGTGCCGGCGGTGGCCTGGTCAGCGTGGTGATGACCGGCGCCCACGAGGTGCGCCGCGTGCAGATCGATCGACAGACCTTTGCCGACGATCCCGAGATGGCTGAGGATCTGGTCGCGGCCGCCGTCAACGACGCGGTGAACAAGGTGGCGCATGTCAGCAAGGACAAGCTTGGTGGCGTTACCGCCGGGATGAACCTGCCAGCCGGCTTCAAGATGCCGTTTTGAGCTTGGGATTGGGAATTCTGGACTTGGGATTTGTAACAGCAGCATGAGGCGAGCGATGCTCTTGATTTTGCGAATCCCGAATTCCCAATTCCGAATCCCGGACGGAAAATGAGTGGCTCCCCTCTCCTTGACGAATTGATCGAAGCACTGCGCTGCCTGCCGGGCGTGGGCGGCAAGAGTGCGCAGCGGATGGCTTTCCATTTATTGGAACGGGAGCGCGAGCGCGGGTTGAAGCTGGCAGGTGTGATGGCGCAGGCGATGGAGCGGATCGGACATTGCGAGCGCTGTCGCGATTTCAGTGAGGATCCATTGTGCGCGTTGTGTGCCAGCAGCAGTCGCGACCGCCAGGTGTTGTGCGTGGTGGAGTCGCCGACCGAGCTGGTGGCGATCGAGCAGGCTACCGGTTATCGCGGCCAGTATTTCGTGTTGATGGGCCGACTGTCGCCGCTGGACGGGTTGGGGCCGGAAGAACTGGGCTTGGCACAGTTGACCGAACGCTTGGGCGAGGGCGAGATCGAAGAGTTGATCATTGCCACCAATCCCACGGTAGAGGGCGATGCGACAGCGCACTATCTGGCGCAGCTGGCGCGTGCCGGCGGGGTGCGGCCAACCCGACTGGCCTATGGCGTACCCTTGGGCGGGGAGCTGGAGTACGTCGACCGCAGCACGCTGGCGCATGCGTTCGGCGGTCGACAGCTGCTGGACTGAATCAGCGCGGGTTGATTCGAATCATTGAGGGGAGCAGGTATGAGCGAGACCATTTTCAGCAAGATCATCCGCCACGAAATCCCCGCCGATATCGTCTACGAAGACGATGAAGTTCTCGGGTTTCGTGACGCGAACCCGCAGGCGCCGGTGCATGTGCTGTTCATCCCCAAGCAGCCGCTGGCCACGCTCAATGATGCCACTGCGGCGGATGCCGAATTGTTGGGCAAGCTGCTGCTCGCCGCGGCGGACTACGCGAAGCAGGAAGGCTTCGCCGAGCAGGGTTACCGCACTGTGATCAATTGCAACGAGGATGGTGGTCAGACGGTGTTCCACATCCACGTGCACCTGCTGGCCGGCCGACGCCTGCATTGGCCACCCGGTTGAGCGCAGCGGAAGATGGACACGAAAACGCCGGCTTGAGGCCGGCGCTTTCGTGTCCCGTTATTTCGTGGGTGGCGGCGCCGGTTGGTGCGCTGGCGGGCGCACCACGATCACCCGCGGACCACCCCAGTACCCACCATAGCCCCACGGACTACCCCAGTACGGACCGAAGCCCGGGCCCCAGAACGGGTCGTAGTAGCCGGGCGGATAGGCTGCGTAGTGCTGGCGCTTTGGCCACAGGTAGACCACGTCGGCTTCGACCCGCGGATAAGCGTAGTCGTAGTCGCCAACCTTCTTGGTCACCGTGCCGTGCAAGGTACCGGTCACGGTCAGCTCGCGCCCGCGGGTGAACACCTCCGGGTCGTAGAAACCGGTACGGCAGGCGACGAAGCGCCCCTCGTTTTCACCGGCATTGCCTGATTTGGGTCGCGCCTGGCCGTCCAATGGACGCGAGAGCACGTAGAAGCAGGTCTCCTGTGGGCCAGGTTGGGTCTTGATGATTTCGCCACCCCAGCGTACGTGGGTGCCACCGGCGCCACCCTGTTGCGCGCTGGCGGTAGTGACGTTGGTGTAGTTACCTTCCAGCGGTTTGGGGATCGTCGCACAACCACCCAGCACGACAATGGCGGCGATGAGAGTGAAGGGGCGGTACAGGGACATGAGAGTTTCTCCGTCAGCATCGATGGCGTTCGCCATCGCTTCAATGTTCATTTGACCACGTTCCTCGCCCGAAAATCCCGCACGGCGTGTCGAAACGCGCGGACTGATTCAGGCGGCGGTTCTGCATGAGCGTAGCGCAGGTCCAGATAGCGCTTCGTCAATTCCATCAGTTCTTCACGTTGCGAGGGTAGCGCGCGCGCTGCACGACTCAGATAGTGTTGCGGCCCTTCGCCGACACGACGCGTAATGCGTTGGCGTGCCAGCTTGCGTTCCAGTTGGCGCAACGCCTCGCGCAGCGGATCGCGCTTTTGCCTGCGCAGCAAGGCCCACGCCAACCCGATGGCGATGAACAACGCCGCGCCGATGGCCAGCAGCACGCCGAGGGTCGCCGTATCGGCGTCGCGGATACCGAATGGCGTCAACAGGCTGCGCTGACGAAGCGCATCAAGACCTGTAACGGCCTGATCCCACCAGCGGTTGACAACATCCCAGCGATTTGCCAAACCCTGCAACCAGTCTCTGCGATACCAGTCCAGTTGGTCGCCCGCGGCTGCCGCGGCGCCGAGGCTGACCCGTTCCGGGCGCACGGCGCCAGTGGGGTCCGCTCGCACCCAGCCGCGACCCGCCAGCCAGACTTCGCTCCAGGCGTGGGCGTCGGAATTGCGCACCAGCAGGTAGTGGCCCATCTCGTTCCAGTAGCCGCCCTGGTAGCCGGTCACCACCCGTGCCGGAATGCCCGCCGCGCGCATCAGCACAGTGAACGCGGAGGAGTAGTGCTCGCAAAAGCCTTCTTTGGTGTCGAACAGGAAATCGTCCATCGCGTTGCGGCCCAGCGGAGCCGGTGCGAGGGTGTAGCGAAAACCGCCATCGTGGAACAAATTGAGCGCAGCGCGCACGATCGCGGCATCGTCGTTGCCATAGCGCTGACGCCACGACTGGGCCAGGGCGCGCGTGCGCGGATTGAAGCCGGCGGGAAGCTGCAGCCAGCGGTGGTGAGGCTCGCCGAGCTGGGGCTCCAGCCGGTACCGGGTGGCGGAGCTCAGGCTATAGGTGAGTGCAGCATTGACCGGCTTGGCTGCCATCACCACCCGATCCTGGCGCATCGCCGCGCCGGCCGGTGTCGCGATGGGCACATCCAGGGTGGGCAGCACGCGACCGTGGGTGGGCAGCAACCTGATCTGATAGTTGACGCTGTGCACCACGTCCAGCGCCGCCGGCGACTGGTTGACGACGTCACGGTAGGTCCAGCTGACGCCGTCATAACGGGCCATGACGAACGCGCGAAAATAACGCTGGCCGGGCGGCGGCGGTGCGTCGTCGAAAGTCACCCGCAGCGCCGGGCGGTCGTCGGTAAGCAGTTCAGTGAAGCCGCCCGGGCTCATGCTGTCGCTCAATCCGGTGCGGGCCTGATCCCGGGCAGGGGCGCCCCACAACGGTGAGCTCAGGCGTGGTACCAGCACGAACGCGAGCAGGGCCAGCGGCAGAGCCGCCGCCAGCAGCGCGAGCGGGGACAACAGGCTGCGCGGCATGCTGACCTGGGCCTGTGCCGGCTGCAGCGCGCGCAATGTCGCCAGAGCGGGCAGTAGCCCGAGCGCGATCACCACCGTACTGATCAACCCCTGGTTGAACAGCAGTGCGGTCATCAGTGTGAAACAAGCGAAGCTGACACCGACGCGCACGTCGCGCCGGGTCTCGGTTTCCAGCAGTTTGAGGACCAACAGCCCGATCGCCAGCGCGGTGCCTGGCGCGCGTCCGAACAGGTTGCCGTAGTGCACGATCACCGCCAGCGTCAGCAGCGCCAGCAGCGGCAGCTTGATCCAACCCGGTACGCGGCCATGGCGTTGCCGTCGCTGCCACCAGCGTGAGCCCAGCGTGAACGCCAGGGTCAGGATGAGCCACCACGGCAGGTGCGGCGCATTCACGGCCAGCGCGAAGGTGATGCTCAAGCTCAGCAGGTCGAAGCTGTGCTGTCCCACCGCGGCGGCCGCGAATCTGCGTGGTCGGAACAGGCTCACGGCAGACCCGCCAGCGCGTCCATGCAGCGCGCATAGTGCAGCGCGCCGCTACCGCTGCCGATCTCGTTGCCGGGCAACCACAGGCTGTAGCTGCAGCGCTGCGATTGTGCTTCGTTTAGCCAGCGCGCCAGCCGCGCGATGCGTGATTCGTCGTCCATGCCGCGCAGCTGGCGCCAGTCCAGTTGCCATTGCGGTTGACTGTGCGGTTGTTCGAATTCCTTTACCAGCAGGTCGTCGTGGCGTGCACTGGCTTTCCAGGCGATATGCCGCTGCGGATCACCTGTCTGGTAATCGCGCAGTGTGGCCAGTTCGTCGCCGCGATGCCGTCGCATGTGGCGGGCATCATCGGCCAGCGCCTGCGGTGCCGGGCCTGACGCCTCCGCACGAGGCCATACCAGCACGGCCTGGTCGGGATGCAGCCAGCTCCAGGCGCGGAACATGCCGAGCGGCCAGCTGCTCCACAGGCGCAGCCGCGGCAAAGTTTGCCAGCCACGCCGCTCAGTGGGGAGCTGCAGTTTCGCCCGGGTCGTGTCCTGGCCGTCCAGAGCGAAGGCGGCTGAATTCTTGCCCAGGTCCAACTGGATGGCGCTGCGCGGGCGGCTCGACTGAAGCGTGAAGACCAGCTCCATCGACTCACCGGCGATCGCATGACCGGCTCGCACGTGCTCCAGGCGCAGGCCATCGAGGCTGCGAAAGGCGACCAGCATGCTGGCCGCGCTGGCCGCGCCGAGCAGGCAGGTGAGCAGCAGCGCGCTGTTGTTGTTGTAATTCAGTGCACCGACCAGCATCACCAGCAGCAGTACCGAGAAGCCGAGCCCGAATCCGGTGGGTACGATATAAATGCGTCGCCGGTGCAGTTCGATCGGCAGGGTCTCAGGACGGCGGTAGCGGGTGAGCGCCGGCAGGCGTCCTTCCGCCCAGCGTTGCAGACCTTGCAGCAAGCTGCGCATCAGTCCACCGCCACCTCGGTCAGTAGTTGCCGCGCCAGCACGGCACCATCTGCACCGCGTATCGGTAGCAGGCGATGCGCCGCCAGCGGGACGAACAGCGCCTGGATATCTTCCGGCAACACGTGGCCGCGACCGCTCAGCATGGCCCAGGCGCGGGCCGCGCCGAGCAGGGCCAGCCCGGCGCGTGGCGACAGACCAGCGCGGATATCGGCATGGCGCCGGCTGGCCGCCAGCAGGGCCTGCAGGTAGTCGAGCAGGGCGCCACTGGCGGTGATCGATTGCGCCTGCTCGTGCAGCGCGAGCAGGGCGTCGGCATCCAGTTGCGGCGTGAGCTGGTCAAGCAGGTCGCGGCGGTCGCTGCCGGTCAGCAGGGCGCGCTCGGCGCTGGCGTCCGGGTAATCCAGCGACAAGCGCAACATGAAGCGGTCCAGTTGCGAATCGGGTAGCGGAAACGTACCGTTGAGGTCGAGCGGATTCTGCGTAGCAACGACGAAGAAGGGTCGTGCCAGCGCATGAGTCTGGCCATCCATGGTGACCTGGTTCTCGGCCATCGCCTCGAGCAGTGCACTCTGCGTCTTGGGGCTGGCGCGGTTGATCTCATCGGCCAGCAGCAGGCCGGTGAAGATCGGACCGGGGTGAAAGCGGAACTGCCCTGTCTCGCGATCGTACACGCTGACGCCGATGATGTCTGACGGCAGCAGATCGCTGGTGAACTGCACGCGCTGGAACTCCAGCGCGAAGGTGGCGGCCAGTGCATGCGCCAGGGTGGTCTTGCCCACGCCGGGCACGTCCTCGAGTAGCAGGTGGCCGCCTGCGATCAGGCAGGTGAATGCGAGCTTCACCTGATGCGGCTTGCCCAGCAGCACGCGGTTGACCTGGGCGATCGCGGCATCCAGCCGCTGCGGCAGGGATTCGTGGTGGGGCTGGTTGATGGCGGACATGGTGCGTTCGATCATGAGATGGGGCTCGTGTGCGCAAGCTGGGCAGCGAGAGCCGCAGTGTAGCTGTGGCCAACCGCTTGCCTCATGGCACGGCCATGCCGGTCTCGCGCAGCAACCGGGCCAGGGCGATCAGCGGCAGGCCGATCAGGGCACTGGGATCGCTGCTGTCGATCGCCGCGAACAGGCTGATGCCGAGGCCCTCGCACTTGAAGCTGCCGGCGCACTCCAGTGGTTGCTCACGTTCGATGTAACGTGCGATCTCCGCTGGCGTCAGCTCTCGAAAGCGCACCTGCGTGTGGTCGACGTGGGTTTGGTGCCGGCCGTCGCGAGTATCGAGCAGGCACAGCGCGGTATGAAAGTGCACGGTGCGCCCCGAACTGGCGGCAAGCTGGGCACGGGCACGCTCGCTGGTGCCGGGTTTGTGCAGGATCACGCCGTCGACCTCAGCCACCTGGTCAGAGCCGATCACCAGTGCGTTGCCGTATGCGTCCGCCACGGCGTCGGCTTTGGCGATTGCAAGCCGCAACGCGCGCGCCGCTGGCGCTTCGTTGGGCAGTCGCGACTCATCGGTGCCGGGCGCGGCCAGTTCAAAATCCGGCAGTAGCCTGCGCAATAGCTCGGTGCGGTAGCGCGATGTCGACCCCAGCACAATGCGGGGTGGTGCCGCCAGCGTGGCCATCAGCTGTCTGACTCGCGCCGGATCTGTTCGCGCATGGCGCTGTTCAGGTCGGTCTGCGCCTGGCTGAGGGCTTGCAGCAAGGGTTGCAGGCGGTCGCGCGTATCGCGCATCGAGGCCGCGGCTTCGTCGAGTTCATGCTGGCTGGCACTGGCGGCACGGTCGCGGACCCACAGTCTCTGTTGCAACAGCGCGCGCAGGCCGGCATCGACCGCGTGGTGTGCGTCCTTCTCGCTGGTGGCGGGCAGATCCGGATTGAGCGACATGACGGCATGCGCCTGCTGCAGGCCGGAACGGCAAGTTTTCAGGTCCGCTTCCAGGCGGTCGGCCAGATCAAGCAGGTTGCGGATGCTGCTGCCACGATGATTCTGGCGCTTGCGCAGCACCAGCGCGGTGCCGCCGGCCAACACGAGCAAAATCGCGAAGGATACGACTACGCCGAATGTCAGATTGGAATTCAAGGGCGATGATTCAGGATACGGGGGGAGGTCAGTCTGCCGCATCGGGGGCGGATCAGGCAAAATAGGGTCGGTGGTGCGAGGCCCGGGCGTCAGGCGACCGCGTTGGTTGACTTTGCGTCGTGTCAAACCTACCATTCCGCGATTATGTCCGTGACACTGCCAGAGTCCGTGGACGCTTGGCGCATGGTCTCGGCGCGGCGTTCGTTTGAGGGAACGTTGGCCATTGTGGGCCTGCAGCGCCTATGCGAGGTGCTGGCAAGCACCGATGGCGAAGTGAGCTTTGGCCTGGATTTCGGGCGTGACAGCATCGGCACCAGCTACGTGGATGTCCGCGCGAGCGCGCCGTTACCCCTGACCTGTCAGCGCTCGCTTGAACCGTTCGTGCTGCCGGTTACGGTGCAGACCCGATTGGGGCTGATCAGGCAGGAGCATGACGAGGCAGGCCTGCCGCCGGAGTGCGAGCCGCTGCTGGTAGCCGAGGATGGGCGCCTGTGTCTGGCGGATGTGATAGAAGACGAGTTGCTGTTGGCGCTGCCGCTGGTTCCAGTCAATCCGAACAGCAGCCTGCCCGATGAAGTGACAGGTCACCACCCGGGGGAGGATTCCACCGGTAACGAGCGCTCTGAAAATCCGTTTGCAGTGTTGCGCAAACTGAAGAAGTAACCACTGGCCCGGGTCGATGGATCCGGGTCGTTCGAACCAAGATCATTCCGATTCAATTCATCACGTTTCAGCTGGAGAACTATCATGGCCGTTGCCAAGAGCCGCCGTACCCCGTCCACCCGCGGCATGCGTCGTGCGCACGACGCGCTGAAGATCGCGCAGTTGTCCACCGATCCGACCAGCGGTGAGGTGCACCAGCGCCACCACGTCACCAAGGACGGCTACTATCGCGGCAAGAAAATGATCGAAGCCAAGACTGCGGTGTCAGTCGAGGATTGACCGGTTTGCGGGAATCCTGCGGAAATCCCACCGGACGATCATCCGAGACGGCGCGGCGACGCGCCGTTTTGCGTTCCGGAACCAGGGAACGTAACGTGCAGGTTTCCTGTCGGCCAACTGGCCGGTCGATTCCAAGTCCTTGCCGATGGAAAGTTGAATGACCCAGATCTACACCCGCATCATCGCCACCGGCAGTGCCTTGCCCGAGCGCATTGTCACCAATGCCGATCTGGAAAAGATCGTCGATACCACCGACGAATGGATCCGCACCCGCACCGGCATCCGTCAGCGGCACATCGCGGCCGACGGCGAGACTACCGGTGACCTGTCCTTCCGCGCCGCACAGAATGCGCTGGAAGCAGCCGGCGTCAAGGCATCCGAACTCGACCTGATCGTGCTCGGCACCACCACACCTGACATCATCTTTCCGTCCACCGCCTGTCTCGTGCAGCATCGCCTCGGCGCGAACGGTTGCGCGGCATTTGACGTCAATGCGGCTTGCTCGGGGTTTGTTTATGGGCTGGGGATCGCAGACAAATTCATTCGCAGTGGGCAGTCGAAAAAGGTCCTGGTGATCGGTGCCGAGACGCTGACCCGCATGGTCGACTGGGGCGAACGCGAGACCTGCGTGCTGTTCGGCGATGGCGCGGGTGCGGTGGTGCTGGAGGCGTCCAGCGAGCCCGGGATCTATGCCACTTGTCTGCACGCTGACGGCGGCCACAAGGACTTGCTGTACAACCCGGTGGGTGTCTCGGTGGGTTTCACCGACGAGCCCAACCACGGCGTCCGCATTCGCATGGCCGGCCGCGAGGTGTTCAGGGTCGCGGTCAAGACCCTCGATTCGCTGGTTGGCGAAACGCTGCATGCCGCCGGCATGCAGGAGTCGGACATCGACTGGTTGATTCCGCACCAAGCCAACCTGCGCATCATCGAGGCCACCGCCAAGCGGCTCAAGATGTCGATGGACCGGGTGATCGTCACGGTCGACAAACACGCCAATACGTCTTCCGGATCGGTGCCGTTGGCGCTGGATTACGCAGTGCGTTCGGGCAAGGTGCAGCGTGGGCAGAACCTGCTGCTGGAAGCCTTTGGTGGTGGGTTTACCTGGGCTTCGGCACTGCTGCGTTACTGATTGAACGCATGATTTGGCAGGTTTGCACGATGCCGCCCGCTGGGCGGCATCGTCTTGTATGGGTTGCAGAGCGCTGGATACGGCTGCGTATGGCGGGTGAAACTGGCACCATGAGAGCCTCCGTTTCAGGGGATCAGCGTTTCCATGAGTTCAAATTCCGCTTCGCTTGCCTTCATCTTTCCCGGCCAGGGCTCGCAATCGGTCGGTATGCTGGCCGATCTGGCTGCGACCCATGGCGAGGTGCGGGTCGTTTTCGATGAGGCTTCGCAGGGAGCCGGCTGTGATTTGTGGTCGTTGGCGGAGCACGGACCGGCGGAACAACTCAACAGCACGGAAAACACCCAACCGGCCTTGCTCGCGGCCAGCGTGGCGGTTTGGCGGGTGTGGCAGAAACTGGGTGGAGCGCAGCCGGCACAACTGTCCGGCCACAGTCTCGGCGAGTACAGCGCATTGGTTTGTGCCGGTGCCTTGTCGTTGCATGACGCCGCAGCACTCGTGGCCGAGCGCGGTCGCTTGATGCAGGCAGCGGTACCCGCCGGCGTCGGCGCGATGGCGGCAATCCTGGGCGGCGACGACGCGCAGATCGCCAGCGTCTGCGCGGAGATGGCGCAAGGGCAGGTGGTGGCGCCGGCCAATTTCAATTCACCCGGCCAGTTGGTGATCGCCGGCAACGTCGAGGCGGTTGATCGGGTGTTGGCCAAGCTGGCCGAACTGGGCGTGAAGAAGTCGATCAAACTGGCGGTGTCGGTACCGTCACACTGCGCGCTGATGCGCGAGGCGGCCGATCGGTTGGGCGAGCGCATGACGGCGATCGACTGGCGTCTGCCGTCGGTTCCGGTGATCCAGAATGCCGAGGCGCTCAGCTACGCTACCGTCGAGGAAATCCGTGGTGCACTGCAACGACAGCTGTACCTGCCTGTACGTTGGAGCGAATGCGTGCAGGCGCTGGCAGTCGGTGGCGCCTCGCGTGTCGCCGAGTGCGGCCCCGGCAAAGTGCTGTGCGGCCTGATCAAACGCATCGACAAGAGCATCGAAGCGCGTGCCATCGGTACCCCGAGCGAACTGGATGCCGCATGCATCGAATGGGCCTGAGCCCAACCTTTCGAGCCGACGGTGTCAGGCTTTCCCGTTTCCCGCTTCCCGTTTCCCATGGATTCCGAGCATGAACAAACCCCTGCAAGGTGAAATCGCCCTGGTCACCGGCGCCAGCCGCGGCATTGGCGCGGCGATCGCCGACGAGCTGGCGTCGAACGGTGCCACCGTGATCGGTACCGCGACCAGCGCGGGTGGCGCCGCCGCGATCGGTGAGCGGCTGGCTGCCCGGGGCGGACACGGCCGTGAAGTAAATGTCACCGATGGTGTGGCGGTCGAAGCGCTGATCAGTGGCATCGCGCGGGAATTTGGCGCGGTCTCGATCCTGGTCAACAACGCCGGCATCACCCGCGATCAGTTGTTGTTGCGGATGAAGGACGAGGACTGGCAGGCGGTCATCGATACCAACCTGACCTCGGTCTACCGCACGTCCAAGGCGGTGCTGCGCGGCATGATGAAGGCACGCAAGGGCCGCATCGTCTCGATTGCATCGGTGATCGGGCTTACCGGTAATCCGGGGCAGGCCAATTACGCGGCAGCCAAGGCCGGCATCATTGCGTTCTCCAAGTCGCTGGCGCGCGAGATCGGCTCGCGCGGCATCACCGTCAACGTGGTGGCGCCTGGCTTCATCGATACCGACATGACCCGCGCGCTGCCGGAGGAATCGAAGCGGGCCATGCTCGGCCAGATCGCGCTGGGCCGTCTCGGCGAAGCCAGGGACATCGCCAGCGCGGTGGGATTCCTGGCGTCGCCGGCCGCAGCCTACATCACCGGCGAGACGCTGCATGTGAACGGTGGGATGTACATGGCGTGAGAACTTGCGAAGAATTCGATCGCTGTATCGAGAGCGTCGCCGGACGTGCGTGACAAGGCGCGTTGCGGGCATTGCGGGGGCGTTTGGTGAACCAAATGACCGGATTTGACCGCATCGCGCAAATGACGCGGGCGTTCGGCGGCGAACCAAATAGGTGATCGAGTTTTTCACCGGCTCCGAGGTCCATGCAGGAAAGTTGTCGCCAGCAGCCCCGTTTTAGGCGACAATTGCACTTTCGCGTCGGCGGAAAGGTACGAGCATCGTGCCATCACCGGCGAATCGTGGCGGCCCGAGCGCTTAGCCACTACAATTCCGCCGGTCTTTTGCACGCAGTCGGGCCGGAACCGACAAATTATTTACTCCTTGAGAGGTATGGGCAACATGAGCACCATCGAAGAGCGCGTCAAGAAAATCGTCATCGAGCAGTTGGGCGTGAAGGAAGATGAAGTCACACCGAGATTCCCGACGAGGATGCGGAGAAGATCACCACCGTGCAGCAGGCCGTTGACTACATCAAGGCCCACTCCAAGGACTGATCGGTTCCAATGGCATCCCCATCTCGCCTGGCGCGCCGTGGGCGTGCTGGCGCGAGCTGGTAGCGGTATCGAGTGCTGCGCCTGATTGGCGCAGTTTTCGTTTCTGTATTTCGCAACGTCCGATCCCGTATGGTGCGCATGGTGCATCGTTGACCGAGCTGGACAACGTACCCTTGGCGCCACCTCGCTGGAGATCCGCTGGCGTCGGGTTTCCGGGAATCACGAAGGAACAAAGCATGAGCAAACGTCGAGTAGTAGTGACCGGCATGGGCATCATTTCGCCAGTCGGCAACGACATCGCCAGCGCGTGGGATCGGGTGGTCAAGGGCATCAGTGGAATCGGTCCGGTCGTCCATTTCGATACCTCGGCCTACTCCACGCGCATCGCCGGTCAGGTCAGCGGCTTCGATCCGGCGGAATGGATGCCGCTCAAGGACATCAAGAAAATGGACCCGTTCATCCACTACGGGGTGGCGGCGGGAACGCAGGCTTTGCGTGATTCCGGACTGGAGATCACTGAGGCCAACGCGCCGCGCGTCGGCGTGGCTGTTGGTGCCGGTATCGGTGGCCTGTACACGATCGAGGCGACCGCGCTGGAGTTGGCTGCCAAGGGCCCGCGCCGGGTGTCGCCGTTCTACGTGCCCAGCTCGATCATCAACATGGTTTCGGGCCAGTTGTCGATCATGTTCGGCCTGAAAGGTCCCAACATCGCCTGCGTCACGGCGTGCGCCACCGGCGCCCACAACATCGGCCTGGCCGCACGCATGATCCAGTACGGCGATGCCGATGCGATGATCGCCGGTGGCGCGGAGTTCGCCACCACCGGCACTGCGATGGCTGGTTTCTGCTCGGCCAAGGCGATGTCTACCCGCAATGACGAGCCGACCAAGGCCAGCCGTCCGTGGGACAAGGATCGCGACGGTTTCGTGCTGTCCGATGGCGCCGGCGTGTTGATGCTGGAAGAGTACGAACAGGCCAAAGCTCGCGGTGCGCGCATCTACGCCGAACTGGTCGGCTTCGGCATGAGTGGCGATGCGTTCCACATGACCGCACCCAGCCAGGGCGGCGAAGGCGCTGCGCGTTGCATCCAGACCGCGCTGAACGACGCTGGCCTCAATCCCACGGAGGTACAGTACGTCAACGCGCACGGCACATCCACGCCATTGGGCGACCTGGGCGAGGTGATGGCAGCGAAGAAAGTGTTCGGCGACCATGCGTACAAATTGGCGATGAGCTCGACCAAGTCGACCACCGGCCACCTGCTCGGCGCAGCTGGCGGTGTCGAGGCGATCTTCAGCATCCTGGCACTGCGCGATCAGGTCTTGCCGCCGACGATCAACCTGGACGAGCCGGGCGAAGGCTGCGACCTGGACTTCGTGCCAAACACCGCGCGCGAGGCGAAGCTCGACGTGGTGCTTTCCAATTCATTCGGCTTCGGTGGCACCAACGGCTCGCTGGTCTTCCGTCGCGTCTGATCGACGGATCGGGCGTGACTTGCCATCGCCGCAGTCTGGCCGGCCGGCGCGACCTGCTGGCGCCGGCTGCAGCTATTCCGGATCGCTATCCCTGCCTGCTGCAGAGTGTGCTGCATGGCACTGCGCAGTCGCGCTATGACATCCTGTTTGCGTTCCCGGGTGATCGGCTTGTCCTCGCCGCCGACGGCGTGTTGCGCGACGGGGCCGGGCGTGTGCAGCCGGGCCGCTTTCTCGACGCGCTTGACCGGGCATGGCAGGCTGAGCGCTGTACCGCCCACGACGATGACTTGCCGTTTCACGGGGGCTGGGTTCTGTTCCTCAGTTACGAACTGGCCGGCGAGATCGAGTCGAGCCTGCGCCTGCCGTCGTCGCCCGAGCTGCCACTGGCGCTGGCGGTGCGCTGCCCGGCTGCGGTGATTGTCGACCATCTGCGCGAGCGCACGATCTTGCTGGCCGAAACGGGTAACGAACATTTGCTCGACCTGCTGGAGGCGGATCTCAAGGTGCCCGTGACATGGCCCGCACTTCCCGCGCCCGAAACGTGTGAAGAAGACGCGCCGGCTGACTTTCTTGACGGAGTCGCGCGCATTCATGAGCACCTTTACGCTGGCGACATCTTCCAGGTGAACCTGTCGCGCGGCTGGAGCGCGAGCTATGCCCTGCCGCCGGACCCCGCTGCGCTTTACGACGCGTTGCGACTGGCCAATCCGGCTCCATTTGCCGGCTTGCTGCAGCAACCAGGCTGGGCGGTGCTGAGCTCCTCGCCGGAGCGCCTGGTCGAGGTTCGCGACGACCTGGTGCAGACGCGGCCGATCGCCGGTACGCGGCCGCGACAATCCGGCGACGACGAGCTGGCGCGCATCCACGAGCTGAGCTCACACCCGAAAGAGCGTGCCGAACATGTGATGCTGATCGATCTGGAGCGCAACGACCTGGGTCGTGTCTGCGTACCTGGCACGGTCGAAGTCGACGAGCTGATGGTGGTCGAGAGTTACACCCACGTTCATCACATCGTCTCCAATGTACGCGGACGGTTGCGCGCCGGCGTGACACCCGGCCAGGTGATCGCCGCCACCTTCCCTGGTGGAACCATCACCGGCTGCCCCAAGGTGCGTTGCATGGAAATCATCGCCGCGTTGGAGCGCGTACCGCGCGGTGCCTACACCGGTGCGCTGGGTTATCTCGACTGCCATGGTGAGCTCGATTTGAACATTCTGATCCGCACTTTGATCCTGACCGGCAATCAGGTCAGCCTGCGCGCGGGCGCCGGAATCGTGGCCGATTCGTTGGCGACCGAGGAACTGGACGAAACCCGCGCGAAGGCACGCGGGCTGCTGCGTGCGCTCGGGGTGCCGGACTGATGGCTGCGCGCGTCCTGGTCAACGGGGTGGCGGCGGATCAAGTCAGCGCACTTGATCGCGGCCTCGGCTACGGCGATGGATTGTTCGAAAGCATCCGCCTGGTCGGCACCCAGGCACCGCTGTGGCCGCGTCACATGCAACGCATGGCCGAAGGCTGCGAGCGGCTGCACCTGCCACCGCCCGATCCGGCGCAACTGTGGCGCGAAGCGCAGCAGGTCAGCGACGGCATGGCGCACGCGGTCGTGCGGATCACGGTGACCCGAGGGCTCGGCGAACGTGGCTACCGCATGCCCGAGTTGACACGGCCGACGCGGGTGGTCGCTGCGTTTGCGCCGCCGCCGGTGGCTGGCGATGCTTATCGCCAAGGCGTGCACGTGCGCGTGTGCCAATTGCGCTTGGCCGAACAGCCACGGCTGGCTGGCATCAAGCACCTGAACCGCCTGGAGCAGGTGCTGGCGCGTGCCGAATGGAGCGATCCGGCGATCGCCGACGGACTGCTGCGCGATAGCCATGGCCAGGTGATTTCGACGACGATGGCCAATCTGTTTGCCGTGATCGATGGCGAGTTGCTGACGCCGGCGCTGGATCGCTGTGGCGTGGCCGGTGTAGCGCGGGCCGAGGTGCTGGCGGTATCTCGGCAGGCACACGTGGTCGAGCTGGGCCTGGATGCGTTGTCCGCAGCCAGCGAAGTGTTCCTGAGTTCGAGCGTGCGCGGCATTCTGCCGGTACAGTCACTGGATGACTGGAACTTTGTGCCGGGCGCCGTGGCCTGCCAGTTGCAACAGCATTGGCGCAACCTGGGATTCGTGATGGAGCAGGGCGGATGAGTGACCGATCGATGCGCGGGCGCATTTGGCCACGCCTGTTGTTGCTGCTGGTGCTGGTAGCAGCGGTGGCCTTCCTGGTGGTCGGCTGGAATGACTATCACCGCTTCAGCGTGGCGCCGTTGAACGTGTCGGCGCAGCGGAACAGCATCGACGTCAGCCGCGGCACCAGCTTCAAGGGCATCGTTGCCGAACTGCGGCGCCACGGCCTCAGCACGGCCAACCCCTGGTACTGGCGACTGCTGGCCGAGCAGATGCATGTGGCCGGCAAGCTGCATGCTGGCGAGTACGCGCTCGAACCGGGCATGACGCCGCGCCAATTGCTGGCGAACATGGCGGCAGGGAAGGTATTGCAACGCAACTTCACCATTGTCGACGGCTGGACCTTTGCAGAGCTGCGGCAAGCCTTGGCGCACGCTGACAAATTGAAACACCTCATTGGTGACCTTGACGCCGCCACGATCATGCAGAAGATCAGTGCGGCCGGCGAAGCGCCGGAGGGACGCTTTCTGCCTGAGACCTATGCTTACGTGAAAGGGGACAGCGATGTGGACTTACTTCGCCGCGCGCATGTTGCAATGGAGAAGACGCTGGCCGCGTTGTGGTCCGGTCGGGACAAGGATCTGCCACTGGCTACGCCCTATGACGCCTTGATCCTGGCCTCGATCGTGGAGAAGGAAACCGGTCGCGCCGACGAGCGCGCGAGAATTGCAGGCGTGTTCGTACGGCGCCTGGACAAGCACATGCTGTTGCAGACTGATCCGAGCGTGATCTACGGCATGGGCGCCCGCTACACCGGCAATATCCGCAAGAGCGATCTCACCACGGATACGCCGTACAACACCTATACCCGGGCCGGCCTGCCGCCGACCCCGATCGCGTTGCCGGGGAAACCGGCGATCGTGGCAACGCTGCATCCGGCGGATGGCGAGGCGCTGTATTTCGTGGCTCGCGGCGATGGCAGTCACGCCTTCGCCAGTTCGCTGGCCGAGCATAATCGCAACGTCGATTGCTACCAGCGGAAGCGCTGTCGATGACCGTGTTACGCGGTAAATTCATCAGCGTCGAGGGCGGCGAGGGTGCCGGCAAGAGCACCTTGCTTGCCGGCTTGCGCGACGCTCTTGCAGGTCGCGGAATCAGTGTGATGCAGACGCGTGAACCGGGTGGCACCCCGATCGGGGAGGCGGTGCGCGCGATCGTGCTGGATCCGGCGATGCGTGGGCTGACGGCGGAGACGGAGTTGCTGCTGATGTTCGCCTCGCGTGCCCAACTGGTGCGCGAGGTCATCGAGCCGTCCCTGGCCGCTGGCCAATGGGTACTGTGCGATCGATACGCGGACGCCAGCCATGCCTATCAGGGCGGCGGGCGTGGCCAGCCGTCGTCACGCATTGCGGAGCTGGAGCAATGGGCGTGTGCTGGCGTGAAGCCGGACCTGACCCTGTTGCTCGACCTGCCGGTGGCTACCGGTCGTGCCCGCATTGCCGCTCGCGGCGAGACTGACCGGATCGAGTCCGAGGCTGATGCGTTTTTCGAGCGGGTGCGTGCCAACTATCGAGAGCGTGCGACGCTCGAACCCCGACGCTTCCGCGTGATCGATGCCAGCCAGCCGCCGGGCACCGTGCTGCAGGCGGCTATTCGGGCGTTAACCGCCTGGCTCGCAGAGTCGGCAGCGTGAACGCGCCGCCCTGGCATGCCGAACACTGGGCGCGATTGCAGTCGCGCCGTCAGCGCGATTCGTTGCCACATGCCCTGTTGCTGTGCGGTGCCGCCGGCCTGGGCAAGCGCGAGTTTGCGCACCGCTTCGTGCGGGGGCTGCTGTGTACCGAGGCGCGCGGAGGCGATGCGTGTGGGCACTGTCGCGGCTGCCAACTCACTGATGCCGGGACGCATCCGGATGTCGTCGAGTTGACCTTTGGCCTGCGCAAGGACCACACGCCGCGCACCGAGATCGTGGTCGACCAGATCCGCGAGCTATCCGCTCGGCTGGCCATGCGCAGCCAGCTCGGTGGTTGGCAGGTGGTGACGATCGATCCGGCCGACGCGATGAATCCGGCGGCGGCCAATGCCTTGTTGAAAACGCTGGAAGAACCGGCAGCGCAGACCATGCTGATCCTGCTGGCCGATGCGCCATCGCGTTTGCCGCAGACGATTCGCAGCCGTTGCCAACGAATCGAGTTCCAGTTGCCGGACCCGTCACTCGCACTGGCCTGGTTGCAGGCCGAGGGTGTCTCCGATGCCGATGCCGGCGCCGCGCTTGCTGCGGCCGGTGGCAATCCCGGCCTCGCCAGCGTATGGGCGCAGCAAGGTGCGCTCGAGCAGCGCGCTGAAGTACGCAAGGACCTGGCTGCGCTGGCGGCCGGGCGCGGCCAACCGACTGAAGTGGTAAAGCGTTGGCTGGATGACGGGCCGGTGCAACGGCTGTGGTTCGCCGCGCAGGCGGCGGCGGACGAGTTGAAGGCACGTTCGCTACAGCTCGCACCGCCACTGGGCAGTACGCTTGATGCCGAGGCCCTGAGCGACTGGTATGGCGCGACCAACCGCGCCCGCGAAAGCTTGCGTGGCCCCTTGCGCACTGACCTGCTGCTGCTGGAATTGCTGGCTCGGTGGCATTGATGACAGCGGACGCGCCAGACGGTTGGCCAGCGTTCTCCACGCGCACCCGCTTGCTGGTGATCGCGCCGCATCCAGATGACGAGACCATCGCGACCGGCCTGCTGGTGCAACAAGTGCGTGCGGCGGGTGGCGAGGTTCGAATCGTGCTGTTGACGGCAGGTGACAACAATCCGTGGCCGCAACGCTGGCTGGAGCGCCGATGGCGCATTCGCGCCGCCGACCGGCAGCGCTGGGCACGGCGCCGCTCCGCGGAACTGCAGCAAGCGTTGGTGTCGCTGGGGATTCCGCCGCCGGCGTTGCAGGCCCTGGACTGGCCCGATCTGGGCATCACCGGCATGCTGCTGCACTCGCCCGGCAGCGCGGCGGGGACTGTCGCAGATGTCATCGCCCGGTTCATGCCTGACCTGATCGCCCTGCCTGCGCTGCAGGATCGTCACCCTGATCACGGCGCAGCACACGTACTGGTGCGCCTGGCGCTAGCCGGCCAGACCAGACCGCCGGCGCTATTCGCTTACCTGGTGCATGGCGAGGCCGGTAGCAGACCCTTCATCCAGATCGATCCGACGCCCTCGCAAAGGTCAAACAAGCGGGCGGCGCTGCAGGCACATTGCAGCCAGCTCGCGTTGAGTGGCGGGCGCCTGCGCCGCCTGGCGGAGCGACCCGAGCGCTATATCGACTTGCGCCACGAGTCGCCGCCAGCACCCGCCAGCTTGCCGTGGCAGCCACCGCGCTGGCTGCAGCCATGGCTGCAGCTCAGCGTGGTCGATCCGGCAGGTGCGCGCAGCTGGACCTGGTCGGATGCGCCGCTGCGGTGCGCCGCAAACGGAACATTCTGCCTGGAGCTGCCCGCCGCCGCGCACGCCGCCCCACGCTTCGCCAGGCTGTCGCTGCGCTTGCCCTCGCCCTGGATCTTCGATCACTGGGGTTGGTGCGAACTGCAAACGAGCGATGAATCGCCCTGAATTGTCATTACATCGCTCGAGCAACCAAGCCAGCTCAGAGGCCGGGAAGATAGAGCACAGCTTTATTCGTCGGCGCCGCCGTCGGGTTGCTGACGCTGACCGGCCGGCTGGACGGGGCAGCTCGGCGCGCGGGTTGAATTGGGTGTCGCCTGGATCCGGCGGCAGCCTCCAGCGAATCGAACAGCCACCACGGTCGGTGCGCGGAGGCATGTGCCAGGAATGCGCCATTGGCAGCGACAACGGTGGTGTCGTCGCGGCACACCCTCTAAGATCGCCACTAATTGACCGGGCCTCGCGCGCGCCCGGGTTAGGAGTCCGGCATGAAACCGATGGCAGGCCGTCAAGGCATCATCTCGCTGAAAATCAAGGATGCGGCATCGCTGTACAGCGCGTACATGCCGTTTCTCAAGCATGGCGGGCTGTTTGCTCCTACCACCCAGCCGTATGCGCTGGGTGATGAAGTGGTGCTGCTGGTGACCCTGGCGGACGAAACCGAACGATTGTCGGTGGTAGGGAAGGTGGTTTGGATCAGTCCGGTCGGCGCACAGGGCAACCGCCCGGCGGGTATCGGCATCCACTTCAATGAATCCGGCGATGCCGAGGCCGCGCGCAGCCGCATCGAGAATATCCTTGCCGGTACGCTCAATTCCGAACGTCCCACCCAGACCATGTGACGCGATGGCCCGGTCGGTCGTTGCGTGCCGCGCATTAGTTCGCCGCGCGGCGGTCGTCAAGGCTTGTTGTACCCATGCGCGCTGATACAATGGCGGGATTCGCGAGATGGTTTCGCGAAACATCGGATGCTGGCGGACCCGTCCGCCAGCGCGGCCGAGCGGCACGCTGCCGCGACGGCTTGCCGAATCGAAGTCGCCGGACCGTGAAGTTCTTGATCCAGGTTCCCATCGGTCACTGATGCGCCGTGTGGCGCGGAGGTATGTTGCATCGTGCTTGCCGAATACTGGCCTGTCCTTTTGTTCATCGGCGTTGCCACCGGCCTGGCCCTGGTGTTGCTGGTGATCGGCATGTTGGCCGGCCCGCGTCGTCCCGACGCGGAGAAGCTGGCGCCCTACGAGTGCGGCTTCGAGGCGTTCGAGGACGCCCGCATGCGTTTTGACGTGCGTTACTACCTGCTCGCCATCCTGTTCATCATCTTCGACCTGGAAATTGCCTTCCTGTTTCCGTGGGCGGTGGTATTCCAGCAGATCGGCCTGATAGCCCTGATCGAGATGGGGTTGTTCCTGTTGCTGCTGGTCATCGGCTTTGCCTACGTCTGGAAGAAGGGAGCGCTCGAATGGGAATGATTGATGCCATCAGCCGGTCGATGCACAATCCTAGCCCGGTAAATGTGGTCGACGACATCCTGCGCCCGGCCGCCGACAACCCCGTGGTGCAGCGCGGCTTCGCGACCGCGCGCATGGACGAGCTGATGAACTGGGCACGCACTGGCTCGATGTGGCCGATGACGTTCGGCCTGGCCTGTTGCGCGGTGGAAATGATGCATGCCGGTGCAGCCCGACTGGACATGGATCGCTATGGCGTGATCTTCCGCCCGAGCCCGCGCCAGTCCGACGTCATGATTGTCGCCGGCACTCTGGTCAACAAGATGGCGCCGGCCCTGCGCAAGGTCTACGACCAGATGCCCGAGCCAAAGTGGGTGATCTCGATGGGTAGCTGCGCCAACGGCGGCGGCTATTACCACTATTCCTATTCGGTGGTGCGTGGCTGCGATCGCATCGTGCCGGTGGACATCTACGTGCCCGGCTGCCCACCCACAGCCGAAGCATTGATCCACGGCATCTTGCAGCTGCAAAAGAAGATCCGCCGTACCAGCACCATCGCGCGTTCGTGAGGCTCTGACATGTCCGATACTCCCGCGAAGTCGCTGGCCGAACAGCTCGCTGCGCGATTCGGCGATACGCTGGACATCAGCACGGCACGCAACGAGACCACGGCCGAGTTGGCTGGCGTCGATCTGGTCGCGGTGGCCACCGCCCTGCGTGACGAACCGGCGTTTCGCTTCGGCGAATTGATTGATCTCTGCGGGATCGACTACCTCGGTTATGGCCAGGTGGAATGGAACACCGACAAGGCCACCGGCACGGGCTTCGGGCGTGGGGTTCAGGGTCAGGCCCAAGGCCGATTCAGCTGGGCCGAGCGGCCGACCGGCGGCAATCAACCGCGTCGTTTCGCTGCCGTAATCCAGTTGCTTTCGATCGAGCACAACCGGCGCCTGCGCCTGCGCGTGTTCTGCGAGGACGATAGCCTGCCGCGGGTGCCTTCGCTGACTTTGGTCTGGCCTGGCGTGAACTGGTTCGAGCGCGAGGCGTTCGATCTCTACGGCATAATCTTCGATGGACATCCGGATCTGCGCCGCATCCTCACTGACTACGGCTTCGTCGGCCATCCATTCCGCAAGGATTTCCCGCTGATCGGCAACGTCGAGGTGCGCTATGACCCCGAGCAGAAGCGGGTGATCTACGAGCCGGTGTCGATCGAGCCACGCGTGCTTGTGCCGCGCACGATTCGCGACGACAGCGACCTGATGCAGGCGCGGGCCGAAGCCGCCGACAAGTGGCGGGAGAACTGAGATGGCGCAAGAGATCCGCAACTACACAATGAATTTCGGGCCGCAGCACCCGGCCGCGCATGGCGTGCTGCGCCTGATCATGGAAATGGACGGCGAGACCATCGTGCGCGTCGATCCGCACGTGGGCCTGTTGCATCGGGGTACCGAGAAGCTGGCCGAGTCCAAGCCGTTCAATCAGTCGATCGGCTACATGGATCGCCTCGACTACGTTTCGATGATGTGCAACGAACACGCCTATGTGCGTGCGATCGAGACCCTTCTCGGCATCGAGATACCGGAGCGCGCGCAGTACATCCGCACCATGTTCGACGAGATCACCCGCATCCTGAATCATCTGATGTGGCTTGGTTCGAACGGGCTGGACCTCGGCGCGATGGCCGTATTCCTGTACGCGTTCCGCGAGCGCGAGGAGCTCATGGACGTCTACGAGGCAGTCTCCGGTGCACGCTTGCACGCCACGTATTACCGTCCCGGCGGCGTCTATCGCGACTTGCCGGCGCAGATGTCGCGGTATCGCGAGTCACCGTGGCACAAGGGCAAGGATCTCAAGCGCATCAACAGTTGGCGCGAGGGTTCGATGCTGGATTACCTCGACGCATTCACCGCCGATTTTCCGACCAAGGTGGACGAATACGAAGCGCTGCTGACGACCAACCGCATCTGGAAACAGCGTACCGTTGGCATCGGCGTGGTCTCGCCGGAGTTGGCGCAGCAGTGGAGCATGACTGGCGTGATGCTCCGTGGTTCCGGCGTGGAGTGGGATCTGCGCAGGAAACAGCCCTACGCCAAGTACAACGAGATGGACTTCGACATACCGGTCGGTGTCAACGGCGATTGCTATGACCGCTATCTGTGCCGGGTGGAAGAGATGCGCCAATCCAACCGCATCATTCGCCAGTGCGTAACGTGGCTGCGCGCCAACCCCGGGCCGGTGATGGTGAAGAACTTCAAGGTGGCGCCACCGTCGCGGGTCGAGATGAAAGAGAGCATGGAAGCGCTCATTCATCACTTCAAGTTGTTTACCGAAGGGTATTGCGTGCCGGCGGGAGAAACCTATTGCGCGGTCGAGGCGCCCAAGGGCGAGTTCGGCTGCTACCTGGTTTCCGATGGTGCCAACAAGCCGTTCCGGGTGCACTTGCGCGCGCCAGGCTTCGCTCATTTGTCGTCCATGGACACCATCGTACGCGGCCACCTGCTGGCGGACGTGGTGGCCATGATCGGTACCTATGACCTCGTGTTCGGCGAGGTGGATCGATGAAGACGGGATTCAGGATTCAGGATTCGGGATTCGGCTGGGCAATCGGCTTCCGCCGGACGCCTGTGACTTCAGTTTCTCTTGATCACGATCCTGGCAGTTCTTTCACCGGCTCAAGGTTCGTCGAGAGCGGAGTCGAGCGCTTCCGAATCCCGAATCCCGAATCTCCAATTCCGGAGTTCAAGGCATGAAATCCACCGGACATTTCGAGCAGGTCAGGAACGTTGATCCGCTTGTGGTACTCACCGAGCACACCCGTCACCACATCGATGCGTGGGTGGCCAAGTTTCCCCCGGATCGCAAGCGCTCGGCGCTGATCCAGGCGCTGTTTGGTGCGCAAGAGCAGAATCGTGGTTTCCTTACGGACGAGTTGATGGCCGCGGTGGCGAAGTACCTCGACGTGCCACCGATCTGGGCGTACGAAGTGGCCAGTTTCTATTCCATGCTCGAGACGAAACCGGTCGGCCGGAACAACGTGGCGATCTGCACCAACATATCGTGCTGGCTCAACGGTGCCGAGGAACTGGTCAGGCACTGCGAGAAGAGGCTCGGCATCAAACTCGGCGAAAGCACACCCGATGGCCGCGTGTACCTGAAGGAGGAAGAAGAGTGCATCGCCGCGTGCGTCTATGCTCCGGTCGCCACCGTCAACGGCCATTACCACGAACACCTCACCACCGAAAAACTCGACGCGATCCTGGACGGCCTGACTCTTGATGGTCCCGCCGCACATGGCGCGGAAGGGAACTCATAATGGCTGTCGGACCCGCACCCCAGGAACACCAGGTTGTCTACACCACCTTGCACCTCGACCAGCCGTGGACGATGGACAGCTACGAGCAGATGGACGGCTACAAGGCGTGGCGGAAGATCCTCGCCGACAAGCCCGATCCGGCCTCACTGGTCGAGGAGATCAAGAAGAGCAGCCTGCGCGGCCGCGGTGGTGCGGGTTTTCCGACCGGGCTGAAGTGGTCGTTCATGCCCAAGGGCGACATGCAGAAATACATTCTGTGCAACTCGGACGAGTCCGAGCCGGGCACCTGCAAGGATCGGGACATCCTGCGTTACAACCCGCATGCGGTGATTGAGGGCATGGCCATCGCGTGCTATTGCACCGGCTCGACCGTGGCCTACAACTACCTGCGCGGCGAATTCCATCACGAACCGTTCGAGCATTTCGAGGCGGCGCTCAAGGATGCCTACGCCGCTGGCCTGCTGGGCAAGAACGTGCAGGGTACGGGTATCGACGTGGACATTCATGCCGCGCTCGGTGCCGGTGCCTACATCTGCGGCGAAGAGACCGCGATGATGGAATCGCTGGAAGGCAAGAAGGGCATGCCGCGGTTCAAGCCGCCGTTCCCGGCCAATTTCGGCCTGTATGGCAAGCCGACCACGATCAACAATACCGAGACCTACGCTTCGGTGCCGGCGATCATTCGCAACGGCGCGGACTGGTTTCTCAATCTCGGCAAGCCGAACAATGGCGGGCCAAAGATTTTCTCGGTCTCGGGACACGTCAACCATCCCGGGAATTTCGAGGTGCGGCTGGGTACATCGTTCAAGGACCTGCTGGCGCTGGCTGGCGGCGTGCGCAACGGACACAAGCTCAAGGCGGTCATTCCCGGTGGTTCGTCGATGAAAGTGCTGCCGGCCGAGGTGATGCTGGAAAGCACGATGGACTACGACTGCCTGAAGAACGCTGGTTCCGGCCTGGGCTCAGGGGCGGTCATCGTGATGGACGAAACCACCTGCATGGTCAGGGTTTGTCATCGCATTTCACGCTTCTATCGGGCCGAGTCCTGTGGTCAGTGCACACCGTGCCGTGAGGGTACCGGCTGGATGTACCGCGTGTTGACGCGGATCGTCGAGGGCAACGGTACCCAGGAGGATTTGCACCGGTTGAAGGCGATCGCCGGCCAGATCGAGGGTCATACCATCTGCGCGTTCGGCGAGGCCGCGGCCTGGCCGGTGCAGGGTTTCCTGGCACGCTTCTGGGACGAGTTCGAATTCTATGTGCGGCACGGTCACTCGATCGTTGATTCGCGCGAGGAAGTGACGGCATGAGTGCGCAGCCAACCACCACGCCATCGGATCTGGTCAATATCGAGATCGACGGCAAGCCGACTCAAGTGCCGAAGGGGTCGATGATCATCCAGGCGGCCGACGCCATGGGGGTCACCATTCCGCGCTTCTGCTATCACCGCAAGCTGGCGATTGCCGCCAACTGCCGGATGTGCATGGTCGAGGTGGAGATGGGCGGCCGTCCGGTGCCGAAGGGACTCCCGGCTTGTGCTACCCCGGTCACCGAGGGCATGAAGGTGCAGACGCGTTCCAAGCTGGCGTTGCAATACCAGCGCGACGTGATGGAGTTCCTGCTGATCAACCATCCACTGGACTGTCCGGTCTGCGACCAGGGCGGCGAGTGCGAGCTGCAGGACCTGTCGCTGGGCTTCGGCCGCAGCGTATCGCGATTCACCGAGCGCAAGCGGGTAGTGGCCGACGAGAACATCGGGCCGCTGGTCAAGACTTACATGACGCGTTGCATTCACTGTACGCGTTGCATCCGGGTGCTCAACGAGGTCGCTGGCAGCCCCGAGTTCGGCGCCATGGGGCGTACCGAAGACATGGTGGTCGGCACCTACATCGGCAAGAACATCGACAGTGAGTTGTCGGGCAACATCATCGACGTATGCCCGGTCGGCGCCCTGACCGACAAGGTGTTCCAGTTCAAGGCCCGGGCCTGGGAGCTGATCGCCAAACCGTCGATCGGCTATCACGATGCGCTCGGCTCCAACCTGTGGCTGCACACGCGCCGGGGCGAGGTGCTGCGCACGGTTCCGCGCGACAACGAAGCGATCAATGAGTGTTGGCTGTCCGATCGCGACCGCTACAGCCACCAGGGCATGTATGCGGAGGATCGGCTGCATGCGCCGGAAGTGAAGCGTGATGGCCAGTGGCAAGCCACGACCTGGGAGGATGCCCTGTCGTTTGCGGGCGAGGCGCTGAAGAAGGCGCCAGGCAGCGAGTTGGGCGTGCTGGTACATCCGGCCACCTCGAACGAGGAAGGCGATCTGTTGATGCGGCTGGCGCGCGGGCTGGGCAGTGCGCATGTCGATCATCGTCTACGCCAGCTCGACTTTGCCGACCACGCCGTGGCAACACCGTTCGGCGTGCCCGTGACCAATATCGAGCAGGTCAAGGCGGCGCTGCTGGTGGGTAGTGATCTGCGACATGAGCAACCCTTGCTCAATCACCGTCTGAATGAGGCGGTGACGAAGGGCGCCAAGGTCTACGCCGTCAATCCGGCACATTTCGATTTCAATTACAAACTGTCCGGTGAGGCGGTCGAGGCACCGCAGCGGCTGGTCGATGCCATGCTGGCCCTGGCCGCAGCTGCGGTAGCAGCGGGTGCTGCGGCCCCGGAAGCGCTGACCGACGCGATAGCTGCTGCATCGAGCGATCAGGGCGACAGCGATGCGATCGCGGCGTTGAAAGCGGGCTCAGCCGTGGTGATCCTCGGCGAAGCCGCGGTGACCCACCCGCAAGCGTCCTGGCTGCGCGCCATCGCGCGTTTCATCAGCGAGGCCACCGGCGCCGGGTACAACGAATTGCCGGTCGGCGCCAATGCGATCGGCCTGGCTCGGATCGGTGTGCGGATCGGTGTGCTGCCGGGCAATGGCGGGCTGGATGCGCAGGCCATGCTGGTGCAGCCGCGCAAGAGCTACCTGTTGTACGGGGTTGAACCGCCGCATGACTTTGCTGACGGTAGCGCGGCGCTGAAGGCCTTGCGCGAAGCCGACCAGGTGGTGGCGTTCAGTGCTTACGCCAGTGCCGCACTGCGCGAAGTGGCCGACGTGATCTTGCCGATCGCCTTGCTGCCGGAAATCGATGCCACGCTGGTCAACGTGGACGGCCTGGCGCAAGGTGTCGCGGCGGGAGCCAAGGCGCCGGGCGAGGCGCGCCCAGGCTGGAGGGTGCTGCGCGCCCTGGGCGGCGCGATGCAGCTGTCGGATTTCGACTTTGATGACCTCGCCGGTTTGCGTGAAGGCATGGTCGAGCGCGGTGCGACTCCG
>CAJDTN010000048.1_pt1 | contig 43850 bp, 35 predicted proteins | sample 7389801 | NCBI WGS metagenome assembly CAJDTN01 (sample SAMEA7055653, study PRJEB34461) | soil metagenome | biome: terrestrial ecosystem; feature: Peninsula; material: soil | place: Antarctica | collected 2016
CTAGGAACCCGGCGTATCGCGGTGCCGGGATATCGCCATCCCCAGCACGCGCCAGGCGCGCAGCTCGCCGCCACCCAGATGGAAGCGGATTACCTCGCGCATCAGGTCGCGCAGCGCCCTCAGACCGCGGTGGTCCGGCGTCCGGTCCTGCGCAAGCGCCAGCAGGTCGCTGCCACGCAGGGCGTGCTCGCTACCGGCGGCGCAATGCACGGCGCCCTGCTCGACCTGGTAGCGATACCACGCCGCCGGCTCGATGGCCGCGCCCGTGTCCGCCTCTTGCAACAGTTGCAGGCCGTAGCCGGTGATCTCCAGCAAGTCCCGCTCGAAACGGCGCAGGCTCCAACCCAGCGACTCGCCGGCGGCAAGCCGGGCCAGCGTGGCGGCATAGGCGTCATACAGCAATGGCAACGGATCCTGCCGGCCGGTCAGGCGCACCACCAGCTCGTTGAGATAAAGGCCGGACAGGGCGACATCGCCGGTCAACCGTTGCGGCGCACCGACCGTCTCGACCGCGGTCAGCGTGGCCATTTCGCCGCGCAGCAGCAGGCCCAGCGCCAGCGGCTGGAACGGTTCAAGCTGGGCCCGCCGCAGCCGTGAGCGCTCGCCGCGCACGCCCCGCGCCACCACCCCGAGCCGGCCATGCTCGCGGGTCAGGCATTCCAGCAACAGCGAAGTCTCGCGATAGGCTCGCGCGTGCAGCACGTAGGCGGGTTGCTGTTCGATGCGCATGGATCACAGGGGAACGGGGAACGGGGAACGGGGAAGAGCATAGGAGACTGGAGGCGTCACGCAAGCGATGGTGTGAACGCCGTTTCTGCGTCGAAGCCCAGCCGACATGGTCCTTCTCCCCTCGGGAGAAGGTGGCGCGAAGCGCCGGATGAGGGTACGAGCGAAGCGTGGACTCGAAATCTCAGGAACCGCCACAGTCCGCTCCCGATGGGAGAGCGGCTGTCGTTACCTGACGTTCGACGCCAGTCAGGTCGCCGTCTGGTCACCCGATTCGAAACCGAGAGCTCGAGCCTGCACGGAGGAGCATACGTTCCCCGCTCCCGCCCCCGCTCCCCGTTCCCGCTCCTCAATCGGTATACCCGAACTTCTTCAACATGTTCTCATCGTCGACCCAGCCGTGACGCACCTTGACCCACAGCTTCAAGAACACCTTGCGCTCGAACGTACGCTCCATATGGCGGCGAGCGCCGGAGCCAATCGCCTTGAGCTGGGCGCCGCCCTGGCCGATCACGATCGCCTTCTGACCGTCACGCTCGACCCAGATCACCGCATGGATCTCGGCCACGCCATCCGGGCGATCATTGAACTGTTCGATCTCCACCGTGGTGGCATACGGCAGTTCCTGGTCGAGTCGCAACATCAACTGCTCGCGCACCATTTCGGCAGCGAGGAAGCGCTCGCTGCGATCGGTGACCTCGTCCTCGCCGTACAGCGGCGGCCGCACCGGCAGGCGTTGCAGGATCGCCTGCTCCAGCGCCTGCAGGCCCTGCTCCTTCAGTGCACTGACGTAGTGGATCTCGTCGTAGTGGTGTTGCTCCGTGAGCCCGGCCACGAACGGCAGCATCACGGTCTTGTCCTTGTTGAGGTCGACCTTGTTGATCACCAGCAAGCGCGGCGCGGACTGTTCGACCAGGGCTGTGTACAGGGTCTCGTCTTCGTCCGTGAAGCGGCCGGCCTCGATCACCTGCACCACCAGGTCCACGTCGCTGATGGCCGAGCGTGCCGCGCGATTGAGGCTGCGGTTCATGGCCCGCTTGGCGCCCCGATGCAGGCCGGGGGTGTCCACGTAGAGGATCTGCCCGGCCTCGCTGGTGTGGATACCCAGGATGCGATGGCGGGTGGTTTGCGGTCGCGGGCTGATGATCGACAGGCGGAAGCCGATCAATGCATTGAGCAGCGTTGATTTGCCCACGTTCGGACGCCCGGCCAACGCCACCGTGCCGCAGCGGAAATTCTCGTGCGGCAGGCTGCCGTCGGCGGAGTCCAGGGAATCGTTCATGGCGGTGAGGGTCGGCAGGTCGGAGGGCAAGTGTAGTGCCCTGGGGTGGGTCGGGTGCTGGCCATCGCCAGCGATGCAGTCGCACTCAAGAATCGTGCGCGTACTCGTGCAACTGGTTCAGCACGTTCTCGGCGGCATCCTGCTCGGCGGCGCGGCGACTGCCGGCCGTTGCTTCGGCGATCAGCGGCAACGGTTCGTCGATGCGGCAGCTCACGTCGAAGGTCTTCGCGTGGTCCTCGCCATGGCTGGCGACCAGTTCGTAATGAGGTAGCGGCCAGCCACCGGACTGCAAGTGTTCCTGCAGGCGCGTCTTGGCGTCCTTGGATGATCGTCGCAGCGCAGCGACGCGTTCATCGAACAACTCCCGCACGGTCTCCCGACAGGCCTCGAAGCCGGCATCCACGTAGACCGCGGCAACCAGTGCCTCGAACGCATCGGCGAGGATCGAGTCGCGCCGGAAGCCGCCGCTCTTCAGCTCACCCGGGCCCAGCTTCAGCTCGTCGCCCAGTTCCAGTTCGCGCGCCACCACGGCCAGTGCGTTGCCGTTGACCAACTGCGCACGCAGTCGCGACAGCTCGCCTTCACTGGCCTTGGGATGCACCTCGTACAGCAACTCGGCAATGATCGCACCGAGCAGCGCATCGCCCAGGAACTCCAGTCGTTCGTTGTTCGGCCTGCCGACACTGCGGTGAGTAAAAGCCAGCTGCGCCAGCGCCGGGTCGCGAAAACGATGACGAAGTTTCAATGCTTACTGGCCAACATTGCCCTGCAGCGGCACGCTCTTGCTGAAGTGCAGCAGGAAATCGATGTTGTACATGAACGGAATCTGCTTGTCGTAAATGACCTGCAGCTCGTTGGCACCGCCGTTGTCACGCTTGATCGTGATGTCCGCCGGCTTGATCGTCGAGTCGCCGACGTACTGGAAGCCCAGCTTGAACATCAGGTCACGCCGGAGCTCGTCCAGCGACTTGCCGTTGGTGCCCTCGGTGGCAATCTGGTTCATCGCCTTGGTCACCCCCATGAACTCGGAGTATGACGGCAGCAACTTCATCGCCATGTAGGCGAAAAAGCCCACCACGGCAATGACGATCAGAAACCCGATCAGGGTAATGCCCGACTGTTTCGATTTCATAGTCCCCTCGCTATGCCGCCCGTGCGGCCTGTCGACCTGTGGATGCCGCCGTGCCGGGAAAACCCGCTTCACGTTGGCCGGGCCGAAGCCCGGCGCGTCGATTATGCCTGCGAATTCTCGCACTTGTTGACCGCGCGAGGCGAGCGGCGCACACGACTGCGTCACGTTTCTGCCCCCACATGCCGGTCGAACCGATACCTCAATGGATGACGGTGCCGATGCGTGCGAAGTCCACTCCGCCGGTGCCCCAGCCTTTCCAGCTCATCCAGATCAGGAACGCCTTGCCGGCCAGATCCTTCTCCGGCATGCAGCCCCACCAGCGGCTGTCCTCGCTATTTTCGCGATCATCGCCCATCACCAGGTAGCAGTTCTGCGGCACTACCGATGGCATGTTCGCGTTCGGTACCGGCGGCGTGGGCATCCGGTCGGGCATGCGCGCGATCAGGTGGGTGACCTTGCCCAGGTGTTCCTTCCAGATGGTGGCACCGTACGCCAGCAGCTCCTCATCGGCCGGACGCGCGTGGTTGCCCACGAACGGCCCCACCTCTTCGGCCTTGACCGGCTCGCCGTTGATCACGATCTCGCTGTCGCGGATCTGGATGGTATCGCCCGGCAGGCCAACCACCCGCTTGATCCAGTTCTGGTTCGGCACCGGAATGCTGCAGTCGGCGTTGCCGCCACGCAACACGCTCCCGTCTGCCTGATGACAGGTGAAGCCGGGCCAGCGGAACACCACCACGTCGCCGCGCTCGGGCTCGCCCAGGTCGAGGATCTTGTTGTTGAACGCCGGCAGGCGCAGGCCATACGCAAACTTGTTGACCAGGATGAAGTCACCCACGTCGAGCGTGGGCATCATCGAGCCGGAAGGAATCCGGAACGGTTCGGCCACGAACGAGCGCAGCAGCAGCACCACCAGCACCACCGGAAACAGCGAGCGCGCCCAGTCCACCGGCATCGGGTCGCGGTACTCCTCGCCTGCCGCATCCAGGCGCGCCTTGCGCTTCTTGTACAGGAATAGCCGATCCAGCCCCCATACCACGCCGAACAGCACGGTAAGGCCAAGCAGAATCGCCGCGAAATCAAATTCCATGTGGAGCTCCTATGGGAGCGGCGAACAGGGAACGGGGAACGGGGGACACAAGCCAAGCCGCAACCTGGGTGTTCCCTGTTCCCCGTTCCCCACTCCCCGCCACACTATTTATCTACTTTCAACACCGCGAGGAAGGCTTCCTGCGGAATTTCCACCCGACCAACCTGCTTCATGCGCTTCTTGCCTTCCTTCTGTTTCTCCAGCAACTTCTTCTTGCGACTGACGTCGCCACCGTAGCACTTGGCCAACACGTTCTTGCGCAGGGCTTTGACGGTGGAACGAGCGATGACCTGTGCCCCGATCGCCGCCTGGATCGCCACGTCAAACTGCTGACGCGGGATCAGCTCCTTCATGCGTTCGACCAGCTCGCGACCGCGGCGGTCGGCATGGCTGCGGTGTGCGATCAGCGACAATGCATCGACCCGTTCGCCATTGATCAGCACATCGGTGCGCACGAACGGGCCGGCCTCGAAGCGATCGAAGTGATAGTCCATCGAGGCATAGCCGCGCGAAACGGACTTCAGCCGGTCGAAGAAGTCCATCACCACCTCGGCCAGCGGCAGTTCGTAGCTGATCTGCACCTGGGTGGCCAGGTACTGGATCGAGCGCTGCACGCCGCGCTTCTCTTCACACAACTTGATCACGTTGCCGATGTAGTCCGGCGGCGTAAGGATGTTGGCCACGATGATCGGCTCGCGGATTTCCTGCACCAGGCTGGAGTTCGTCGGCAGCTTGGCCGGGTTGTCCAGATGCAGGATGCTGCCGTCACTCATGAGCACTTCGTAGACCACGGTCGGCGCGGTGGTGATCAGGTTCAGGTCGTATTCGCGCTCCAGTCGCTCCTGCACGATTTCCATGTGCAACATGCCGAGGAAGCCGCAGCGGAAGCCAAACCCCATCGCCTCGGAGGATTCCGGCTCGAAGAACAGCGCCGCATCGTTCAGGCGCAGCTTGTCCAGCGCCTCGCGCATCGCCGGATAATCATCCGAGGCCACCGGAAACAGGCCAGCAAACACGCGCGGCTGCATGGTCTGGAAACCCGGCAACGCCTTGGCGGCCGGCTTGCCAGCCTGGGTAAAGGTGTCGCCCACCGGCGCGCCGTGAACGTCCTTGATCGAAGCATTGATCCAGCCGACCTCGCCAGGACCAAGCACGGCCGTCTTCTTGCGCTTGGGTGTGAACACGCCGACATCGTCCACCTCGTGGGTGCGACCGGTGGACATCACCAGCAGCTTGTCGCCGGCCTTGATCTCGCCTTGCATCACACGCACCAGCGAGACCACGCCCAGGTAGTTGTCGAACCAGGAATCGATGATCAGCGCCTGCAGGCGATCGGTGTCGCGTGGTTTCGGCGGCGGGATACGCGCCACGATGGCCTCCAGCACCTCGACCACGTTGAGACCGGTCTTGGCACTGATTGCCACCGCGTCGGAGGCGTCGATGCCGATCACCGCTTCGATCTCGCCTTTCACTTTCTCCACGTCCGCGGTGGGCAGATCAATCTTGTTCAGTACCGGCACTACTTCCAGGCCCATCTCCACCGCCGTGTAGCAGTTCGCCACAGACTGGGCCTCGACGCCCTGCGCGGCATCGACCACCAGCAACGCGCCCTCGCACGCGGCCAGCGAGCGGCTGACTTCGTAGGAGAAATCGACGTGGCCCGGGGTATCGATGAAATTGAGCTGGTAGGTCTTGCCGTTACGCGCCGTGTACGGCAGGGACACCGATTGCGCCTTGATCGTGATGCCGCGCTCGCGCTCGATCGGATTGTTGTCCAGCACTTGCGCTTCCATCTCGCGATCGGCGAGGCCACCGCAAATCTGGATGATGCGGTCGGCCAGGGTCGATTTGCCGTGATCGATGTGGGCAATGATGGAGAAGTTGCGGATCAATTCCATGGAGCGCAGGTGGCCTTTCGGACGTAGATCTGACACCACGCACGATGCATGGCGACGCATCACCAACTGGCGACGCTAACCCGGTATTGTCGCATGGAACTGGCGGTTGACACCCTGGGCAGGCTGTACAACGGGATCACGCGAAACGCATGGGCGCCGCCCTGCGCAAGCGGCGGCGCCCATGACATTCGGTCAGCCCTGGCTACTATTTGTCGGTTGGCACCGTCAGTCCGATGAACTGGCTCTGGTCGCCGCGACGCACCAGCAACAAGACCGTGCTGCCCGCCTTGACGTCCTTGGTTGCCGCCTCGAACTCGGCCACGTTGCCGATCTTCTGCTGGTCGACCATCAAAATCACGTCGCCCGCGCGCAGGCCCGCCTGCGCGGCCACCGGACCGGCAATGTCGCTGATCACCACGCCCTGCCCGGCCTTGAGTCCGAGCTGCTTGCGGGTATCGTTGTCCAACGATTGAACGGTGAGCCCCAGGGTGGCCGAGCCGCTATGTGCCGACGACGAACTGGCCGAGCGATTGTCTACCGCGTTACTGTCGCGCGCAGCCTCGCCGATGGTCACCTGCAACGTCTGCTTCTTGCCGTTGCGCAGGATCTCCACCGGCACCTTGGTACCCGGCTTGGTCAAGCCGACCAGCGGTGGCAGGTCCGACGCCTGCTGCAGGGTTTGGTTGTTGTAGGCCAGAATGATGTCGCTGGCCTGGATACCCGCCTTGCCCGCGCCGCTGTCGGGATCCACGTCGACCACGGCGGCGCCCACCCCGTTCTCCAGCTTGAATGCCTTGACGATGTCGTCGCTGACCGGCTGCACCGTCACGCCAAGCAGGCCGCGCGTCACATAGCCCTTGTCCTTCAGTTGTTGCACGGCACTCATCGCCACGTCGATCGGGATCGAGAACGACACGCCCATGTAGTCGCCGGTGTTGGAATAGATCTGGGAATTGACGCCAACCACCTTGCCCTGCAGGTTGAACAGCGGACCGCCGGAATTACCGCGATTGATCGGCACGTCGGTCTGGATGAACGAGGTATAGGGCTGGTCGCGCTGACCCAGGTTGCGGCCCACGGCGCTGACGATGCCCTGGGTCACGGTGTAGTCGAAGCCGAACGGTGAGCCGATCGCCAATACCCACTGACCCGGCTTGAGGCTGCGCGATTCACCGATGGTCACCGTCGGCAGGTCGCCACCCGCATCGACCTTGAGCAGGGCGATGTCATAGGTGGGGTCGGTACCCACGACCTTGGCGGTCAGCGTGCGTCGGTCTTGCAACCGCACGGTCACCTTGTCCGCATGGTCGACCACATGGTTGTTGGTGAGAATGTAGCCGTCCTTGGAGATGATGAAACCCGATCCGAGCGAGGTATGCCGCTGCTCTTCCGGCGAGGGCATCATCGGCATCCCGAAGAAGCGCCGCAGCATCTCCGCGCTGGGGCCATTCGGCCCGCCCTGCCCCGGCATCATCTGGTCGCGCGCGGACCGCTGCGTCCGCTGTCGTTCGCCGGTGTACTTCGCCTCGACATGCACCACGGCGGGAGCATTCTGTTGCACGATCCCGGTGAAATCGGGCAGCGCTGCCGCGGTAGCGGCGGGCTGCGCCTGTGCGCCGCCGATCCCGGCCAGACCCAGCAATGCGCAGCACGCCAGGGTACGCAAGATGGAATGATTCATGACTCCTCCTTGGGTTGTTGCACTTCAAGCCGGCCGGACCGACTCATGGATGACTTCGTCCAGCACACGCGTTGTTGGCCACCGCGCCAAGTGCCGCCAGCAGGTCCGGGCGACCGAGGGAAAACGATCAGCAAGGAGCACCGCAGGCCGTCAGATGCGGGCGCGACTCACTGCGCCCCGACACCCGCTTGGCGCGAAACATCCGGTGTACCGGGCGGTGCTGGATCCAACAGCAGCAGATAGCTGCCGTCGTTGTTGTCGAGGGTGCGATAGCGATGGATGGCCGGGTAGGACGACAGTCGACGCAGATTCCGAACCTGGCCATCGTCCAAGGGGGCTCCCAGCGTAGCGGAGGCCTGCTGGCTCAACAGCCCGGCGGAATTGCCGCTCAGCCATGGCGGAACGGACGGCGGCGCCACCGGCTTGATCGCCGGAGTCGCCACCGCAACATGGCTGGCGCCTGCGTTGACCGCAGGATCCATCCGTCCGGGATCACCTGCTGGTTGGCTGATCATCAAGGCAGCGGCAGCCACGCTGGCGGCAATCACGCCACCGCCAGACCAACGCAACCAATGGTTGCGCCGAATGACTGCCCTGGTCGAACTCGGCTCCGCCGCGATCGCCAACATTACCCGCGCGGAGAATCCGGAAGACGCCAGCAGCACACCTTCCCGACGCAAGCCGTCGCGAGCGAGGTGGTAGCCCGACCACGCCTGCCGCAACGAAGCATCGTGATCGAGTCGGCGCAGCAGGAAACGCAGCTGCTCAGCCGGCAGCTCGCCATCCATGCCGGCCGAAAGGCTTTCACGCGCGTCCTGGTTCATACCTGCCTGCTTCATGTCTGATCCTCGCGGCCAGGTAACAACGGCCGCAGCTTTTCTTCGATCGCCTCGCGCGCCCGAAAGATGCGCGAGCGCACCGTACCAATCGGACAGCCCATCGCTTCGGCAATTTCGTCGTAACTGAGGCCGTCCACTTCACGCAGGGTGATGGCCGTCCGCAGTTCTTCGGGCAATGCTTGGACAGTGGAAAATACCGATTGTTCAATCTCCTGGCGCATCAGCTCGTGTTCGGGGGTCGCGCTGTCGTGCATGCGCTCGGCACCGGCCATGAACTCGGCGTCGTCCACGTCGATGTCGCCGGCGGGCGGCCGTCGCTTCATTGCCACCAGATGATTCTTGGCGGTGTTCACCGCGATCTTGTACAACCAGGTGTAGAACGCGCTGTCACCGCGGAATGAGTCGATCGCCCGCCAGGCACGGATGAACGACTCCTGCGCGATGTCCTCGCATTCGGCGTGGCTGCGCACATAGCGGGAAATCAGCCCGATCAGCTTGTGCTGGTACTTGAGTACCAGCAGGTCGAACGCGCGCTTGTCCCCCTGCTGTACCCGCTCCACCAGCGCGCGGTCCAGTTCGTTTTCGCCCATGCGGGCCGTGTCCATCGTCAATGCCGTCATCCGCTGAGGGTGCCTGGGGAAAACTGAACCCGGCGCTCAGACCATCTCGAGCGGCCGGAGTTCATGGGCTCAAGAGTAGCGCCACGCAAGGCCCGGCGTGGCTCGTCCGGTTAACGTGCCAGCATGCCACACCGCCCGACGGGTTCCGTTATGGGGTCGTCCGGCGCCGGCTCAAGCCGGTTGGACCTGCCGCACCCCCAGCAACCGCTGGCGCTCGGCCAACATCTTGCCGAAACTGACTGGCTGCAGCGGACGGCAGAACAGGTAACCCTGGAGCTCGTCGCAATGGTGAGTGCGCAGGAACTGCAAGTGCTGTTCGGTCTCCACCCCTTCAGCCACCACCGCGCGATTCAGGCGATGGGCCATTTCGATGGTGGCCCGCACGATCGCCTCGTCGTCCGGATCCACGCCGATGTTGCGCACGAAGCTCTGGTCGACCTTGATCCGGTCCGCCGGCAAACGGCGCAGGTAATCCAGCGAGGCAGCGCCGGTGCCGAAATCATCGATCGCGACATGACAGCCGAGCCGATGCAGCGCGTTCAAGTTCTCCACCAGGTTTGGCGCCGTCTTGATGCTGATGCTCTCGGTGATCTCCATTTCCAGCAAGGTGGGATCCAGCCCCGTCTCGCGCAACGCTCGTGTCACCATCTCCAACAGTTGCGGTTCCATCAGTTGCACGGCCGACAGGTTCACGCCCAGCCGCAGACGCAGGCCGTAGCGCTGCTCCCATTCGCGGGCTTGGCGACAAGCGGTGTGCATTACCCATTCGCCAATCGAGACGATCAAGCCGGTCTCCTCGGCCAGCGGGATGAACACCGCAGGGCTGATCAGGCCCAGCTCGGGATGCTCCCAGCGCACCAGTGCCTCCATGCCAACGATATCCTCGGTCTGCGCATCCACCTGCGGCTGGTAGACCACTCGCAGCTCACCGTTGCCCTCGGCGTGGCGCAGGCGCGTCTTCAGTGCCATGCCATGTTCCCGGGCGTACTCCGGACTGACCTCGTAGATCTGGAAGTTGTTGCGGCCCAGGTGCTTGGCCGAGTACATCGCCTCGTCGGCGTGCTTGAGCAAGGTCTCCGCATCACCGGCGTCGTCGGGAAAGAAGCTCAGCCCCATCGATACGGTGACCTGCAACTCGATGTCATCGTCGAGGAAGATTGGTGCCTCCATCATCTGCACAATCTTCTCGGCCACCCGCAGCACGTCGTCGTTCTTCACGATGTGCCGCAATATGACGGTGAACTCATCGCCGGCGTAGCGCGCCACCGTGTCAGATGCGCGGATGCTTCCGCGCAGCCGTTGCGAGACGCTTTGCAACACCTGGTCGCCGGTAGCGTGGCCGTAGGTGTCATTGATCGCCTTGAAACGATCCAGATCGACAAACAGAATGGCAAAACACTCGCCATTGCGGATTGCCTCGCGCAGGATCGTGTCCAGCCGGTCGTTGAACAGCAGCCGGTTCGGCAGGCCCGTGAGGACATCGACCAGGCCCTCGGCCCGCCCTTGCTCGCGCGTGTTCTCCAATTCAAGCACCCGGGCAAAACGCGCAGCGGCACAGCGCAGCACCGGCTCGATTACGGCCATCTCGGCGAAGTCCCGACGGCTACCGGCCAGCATGGCACCGAGCACGGTGTGGCGTTCGTCGAACAACGGCAACCCGACGAACCCGAACAGGTCCAGTTGTTGCAGCAGCGGATCCGTCGCGGCCAGCTTGCCAGCGTCGGTCGGATAACGCATCGATTTGCCACCAAGCACCAGTTGCAGCGAACTTTGCAGGTGCGCTGGCGGCCACTGCGCCTGCTCGCTGCGGCACAGTTGGAGGATCTGCACCGGCGCATCCGTCGCCTTGCTGCACACCGACCATACGGCCAGATAATCCAGCGCCAATTCGTCGAACAACAGGCGACCGGCGGTGGCGTAGGTACCGACGCCGCTGCTCGAAGCAAAGAAGCGTGACAGCAACGGCAATGCCGCCTCGGCCCTCAGGTCGGCCCGGTCGCTGCGGAACTGCAGTGCCAGCGCCTCGCGCCCACCGTGCCGCACACGCCGCACGTTGACCTGGCCGGCGTCGTACCCCTGGGCAGACTTGCGGCGGGCGGGATGCCAGCAGCGATCTGCCTCGACGCAGATGCCTACCGGAGTATCGACGTCGAACTGGACGGCTTCGGACAGAGCCAGACCCACCCATTGGCTGACAGGCAGGCGACTGTAACGGATCACGCTCGGACTGACCTCGAGCACGCCCTGAGTCTGGACATCCATCATCAACCACTCGCCGTCGCCCTCCTCGAAAGCACAGCGACAATCTTCCTGTGCCGAACCAGCAGCCTGCGCGAATGTCGTCGGCCCGCTCGCTGCACTCGTCAGCGCCCGTTGCCAGCGCGCCACCAATTCCGTGCCGACCTGCGCCGCGCAAATCCAGTCGGTGATCCCCGGAGGCAACCTGGCCGGACTGCAGCCAGCCGCCTCGGCCAACACCACGATCAGCGACGCCCCGGACGCGCCCGGCAGACGGCGCAATTGCTCGCAGCTGCTGCGTGCCTGTGCTTCGTCGCCATCCAGCACCAACACCATCAATTGCAACGATGGTTGCGCGGGGCTGCCCTCAAGCAGAATCGCCGCGTGGGACACGTCCCGTGCACTGTGAATCGTCGAATAGCCCGCCCGATCGAGGGTATCGAACAAGCTGCGGCGCAATTCACGCTGGGTGCTCACCAGCAAGATGCCGCCGTTCATGCGCGCGACCACTTCATGCGAGCCAGCGACCATCGCGCAGACGCAGATTTCGCGGTTTGTCTTCCTCGCTGCTGATCTGCACGGCAAGATCGCCCAGATGGGCGACCAGTGCTGGCGGGGCATCAAGCAGCACGACCCGCCGCAGATGCCCCTTCGGCGCCCGCGCCAGCTGCCGCAAGAGCGCCGCGTCGGCCGCCGACAACGGCAATTCCAGGCTGCGCAGGAAATAAACACCGAAGTGCATGCTTTTCTGCATGTAGCGCAAGGCGTTGCCGAGCCGTTCGCATTCCGGCACCCGCGCGTGGGCTTCGCGCAAGCTGCCAAGTCCGGTGTCCGGCTGCCACAAGTACACCGCCTGTCCACTGTGCCTGGCCAGCGCACGCACTTGTTCGATCAGCGCTTCGACGTGCTTGCTTTCGAGTACGACCAACCCGCTTGGCGCGGTCAGTATTCGTTCGAAAATTTCGGCGCCGGCTTGCGGCGGCGCGGGGGCCATGGCGCTATTCATCAAGTATCCGTCCTGTGGCGTCGGTGCTCGTGCAATGGTGAAACCGGACGCCCGTCACGAGCGCGGATATCTTGCGGGCACGGCCTGATATCTGATTGACCCAGACCGCGCGCGGTCAAAGTGTCCAACCTCAAGCACATGATCAACCGGGTGTCCCCCACACCACGGCTGGTTTCGGCGGATATCCGCCGCAACAGGCCGATTTCACACCGCCATCACGATCGGGTCAAGTGCGGCAAGCACATCTCGCAATCGAGGCAGCAGGACGGTATGGTTCAGGCCTCCTCCACCATGTCCCTATCCCCATGTTCGAAGGATTGCGTTTCAAGCACTGGCAGACCCATGACGACGAGGGCGTGGTCACGCTCACGCTCGACCGTGCCGGCAGCAGCGTCAATGCGATCAGCCGCGCCGTACTGGATGAGCTGGAGCAGATCGTCGAACGGCTGGCGATCAACATGCCAGCCGGCGTCATCATCCACTCGGCCAAACCATCCGGCTTCGCGGTGGGTGCTGATATTCGAGAGTTCGTGGAATACGCCAAGCAGGACTCGGTGCGCGAGAACATCGAACACGGCCAGCGCGTCTTCGAGGCGCTGGCGCGGTTGCCCTGCCCCACCGTGGCCGCAGTACACGGCGCCTGCATGGGCGGCGGCACCGAGTTGATCCTGGCCTGCCACCAGCGTATTGCCGCAAACGACGAGGCGACCCGCATCGGCCTGCCCGAGGTCATGCTCGGCATCCACCCCGGCTGGGGCGGCACCGCGCGCCTGCCGCGACTGATCGGCGCGACTGAGGCGCTGCCGGTGATGCTGACCGGGAAACCGCTTTCCGCACGTCGCGCGCTCGGCTTGGGCGTGGTCGATGCCGTGGCGCGCCCGCAAGACCTGCTGGCCGAGGCACGCCTGTTGTTGCGCCGGACCCCGGCGCGGCCGTTCACGCGTCGCGCCAAGGCGTGGGCCAGTAATAGCTGGCTGGCGCGGCAGATCCTGGCGCCGGTGATGGTGAAGCAGACCGCCACCAAGGTACGCAAGGAGCACTACCCGGCGCCGTTTGCGCTGATTGACGTGTGGAAACGCGGCGGCAGCAACATCCAGCAGCGCCTGAAGCTCGAGGCGGGCTCGGTGGCGACGCTGGCACAGACTTCGACGGCACAGAACCTGATTCGCATCTTCTTCCTGCAGGAACGACTGAAGAACCAGGACAGCGGCACCGACCCTGCGATCCACCATGTGCATGTGGTCGGCGCTGGCGTGATGGGCGGCGACATTGCAGCGTGGGCAGCACTCAAGGGCTTCGACGTAACCTTGCAGGATCGCGAGATGAAGTACATCCAGCCGGCACTGGACCGGGCCCGTCAACTGTACGAGAAGAAGCTGAAAACTTCCGAGAAGGTCGCGGCCGCCATGCAACGTCTGCACGCGGATGTCGAGGGCAAGGGCGTCGCCTCGGCCGACCTGGCGATCGAGGCGATCTACGAGAACGCCGAGGCCAAGGAGGCGCTATACGCGACCATCGAACCGCAATTCCAGGCGGAAGGGATCCTCGCCACCAACACCTCCAGCATCCCGCTGGACGAATTGCGCAGCAAACTCGGCGCGCCGCAGCGCTTCCTCGGTCTGCACTTCTTCAACCCGGTGGCCCAAATGCCGCTGGTCGAAGTGGTGCGCCACGACAAGCTCGATCCGGCCATCGAAAAACGCGCACTGGCGTTCTGCAAGGCGATCGGCAAATTACCGGTGGCCGTCAAGGGCACCCCCGGCTTCCTGGTCAACCGCATCCTGATGCCGTATCTGCTGGAAGCCATGCGCCTGTACAGCGAAGGCGTACCCGGCCCCGTGCTCGACCGTGAAGCAAAGAAATTCGGCATGCCGATGGGGCCAATCGAGCTGGCCGACACCGTCGGGCTCGATGTCTGCGCCTCCGTCGGCAAGGAGTTGGCGCCATTCCTCGGCCTCGAATTGCCGCCGGGCATGAACGAAACGCTCGAAGCGGGCAAGCGCGGCAAGAAGGACGGCCAGGGCCTCTATGTCTGGCAAGACGGCAAACCGCAAAAGCCCGAGGTGGACAAGGATTACGTCACACCACCGGATCTGCAGGAACGAATGATCCTGTCGATGATCAACGAGGCCGTCGCCTGCCTGGCCGAAGGTGTTGTCGACGATGCCGACCTGCTCGACGCCGGGGTGATCTTCGGGACCGGTTTCGCACCGTTCCGCGGCGGTCCCATCCAGTACGTGCGCAGCGCGGGCGCGAACACGCTGCAGTCGAGACTACGGCAACTCGCCCAGCGTTACGGCGATCGCTTCACGCCGAAGAACGGCTGGGATCACCCGACGCTCACGCGTGACCCGCGAGACATGAGCCTGGACCACTGAGAGACGCGCAGGCGCCGCATGAAGCCGGTCGCTACTCGTTTCTCAGCCGCTCCACCCGCGCCTCGCGCGCTCACCACATCAAGTCAGCGGGAACGCCATCGTCGGCATCCCCAACGCTCGCGCCCGGTTCGACCAGCAGGGCCAGCTGGCGGGGTTCGATGTCACTCACCTGCACGGCGATCTCGCGGGTGACCAGCAAGTACCTGCCGGCATGCTGTGCCACGCCCAGCTCGCCGGCGTTGAGCGCGGCCAGTTGCGCGGCATCGACATGGATCCGCCGGATCTTGCCGGCATACTCGAAGTTGCGCACGTGATCGGCGTCGGCCTTGTTCAACGCCTTGCCTTCCAGCAACTGCTGAATGCGCAGTTTGCGCTCGCGCCGCAACCGGGCCTGCTCCGCCGCCGCGCGCTCGGCCTGCTTGCGCTCACGCGCCTCGGCCTGGGTCCGCAACGCGTAGGCCTTGGCCAGATCAATATCCTGCTGACTCTGGTGTTTTGCGGCCGACGCACGCGGCTTGCCATCGGCCCGTCCCGGCTGACCTGATGACGCGGGAGGCGGCCGTCTTGGCTCCCGAACTCGTTCGGGCTGGACTTTCTTGACGATGCCACTCTTGAGCAATTGGTCGCGCAGGGATTCGGCCATGCGGGTGTTCCGTGATCGGTAAGCGGGGTGAACCGGGATCAATAGTGCGGCGGCGGCGGCTCGTCGTGGGAATCACCGCCCTGCGCCACGCGCATCGCGGTTATTTCGCCACGCAGGTCACGCAAGACGCGCTCCAGTACCACGATGCGCTGCGACTGGCCGGCGTCGGCTGACGTCAGCGCCAGCACCGTGTCGTCGATGAAAGTCAGCCTGACCTCCAGCTCGTCAAGCCGCCGTGCCAGCTCAGCGCTGTCGTCGCTCATCGTGCCGTCCGCAGGCTGCGGCCGCGGCCAATACCGTAGTAGGCCAACCCGGCCTCTTCTACCACGGCCGGATCGTACAAATTGCGACCATCGAAGAGGACCGGCTCCGTCAGCGCGGCGCGGATACGCGCAAAGTCCGGGCTGCGGAAAGCCTTCCACTCGGTGACAACCACCAACGCATCAGCACCCTGGATCGCGGCACCGGCGTCTTCGCACAGCACCAGGTCGTCACGCTCGCCGAACAGTCGCCCGGCCTCCTGCCGCGCCTCCGGGTCGAACGCGCGCACTTTCGCGCCGGCACTCCACAAAGCCTCCATCAATGGTCGGCTCGGTGCCTCACGCATGTCGTCGGTGTTCGGCTTGAAGGCCAGCCCCCACAACGCAATCGTCCGGCCGGCCAGCTGCCCCTCGAAGTGGCGCGAGATCAACTCGAACAGCTTGCCTTTCTGCTGCCGATTGACCGCCTCCACGGCGCCGAGCAATTGCGCCCGGTAACCGTGGCCATGAGCAATGCGCGCCAGCGCCTGCACATCCTTGGGGAAGCACGAACCACCATAGCCCGCACCGGGATAGATGAAGTGGTAGCCGATGCGCGGATCTGCGCCGATCCCCTGGCGCACCAACTCCACGTCGGCACCGACGCGCTCGGCAATGTTTGCCATCTCGTTCATGAAACTGATCTTGGTGGCCAGCATGGCGTTGGCAGCGTACTTGGTCAGCTCGGCCGAACGCTCGTCCATCACCACCATGCGATCGTGGTTGCGATTGAACGGCGCATACAGCTTGCGCAGGACGTCCACCGCCCGTGCGCTCGAAGAGCCCACGATGATGCGATCCGGGCGCAGGCAGTCGTCGACCGCCGCTCCTTCCTTCAGGAACTCCGGGTTGGACACCACGTCGAACTCGACATTGACCTCACGCGCGGCGAGTTCTGCCGTGACGGTCTCGCGTACCTTGTCGGCGGTACCCACCGGCACGGTCGATTTGTTCACCACCACGACGTACCGATCCAGATGCTGGCCTACGGTTTGCGCCACCGCCAGCACATAACTCAGGTCCGCACTGCCATCCTCGTCCGGCGGGGTGCCTACCGCGATGAAGATCAACTCGCCGTGCGCGACCGCCGGCGCTGCCTCGATAGTGAAATCGAGCCGCCCTTCGGCGTGGTTGCGTTGCACGATGGCGTCAAGGCCCGGCTCGTAGATCGGGATCACGCCCTGCTTCAACCGCTCGACTTTCGCCGCATCGATGTCGACACACAGCACATGATTGCCCATTTCAGCCAGGCAGGCGCCAGTAACCAAGCCAACATAACCGGTACCGAAGATCGTGATCTTCATCATCGTGGTGACATTTCCGCAAAACGTAAGCCGCCTATTCTAACCGCGTCGTCACAATCGACGGTATGTACCCGGCGCCAAAAAGCAGAAGGGCGCGAAATGGTTCGCGCCCTTCCAGGTGTCACCTTGCGAGCTTGCCCTTACTGGCCGCTGGACGGAGCAGCACCAGCCGGAGTCGGGCCGGTCTTGACCAGGGTCACGTCGAAGATCAGCGTGGCATTCGGCGGCATCGGCGGCTGTGGCTCGGCGCCATAGGCCAGCGATGCTGGAATGAACAGCTTGTAGTGACCACCGACCTGCATCAGCTGCAAGCCTTCACGAAAGCCCGGAATCACGTTGGCTACCGGAATCGCGGCCGGCTTCGGGCCGTGCTTGGCGGACGCATCGAACACCTGACCGTCGAGGAACGACCCGGTGTAGTTGATCTCCACGGTGTCGTTCGGGCCTGGACGGGCGCCGCTACCCGCGGTGATTACCTGGTACTGCAGGCCGGAGGCTGTCGTCTTCACGCCGGAAGCGCTCTTGTTCTTGGCAAAAAAGGCGTCGCCTTTGGTCTTGTTCTCGGACGCTTCCTTCGCACGCTCGGCCTCGAACTTGGCTTGCACCTTGGCCATGAAAGCTTCGTACACCTGTTTGGCATCCGCTTCGCTCACGGTCGACTTCTGACCGGACAGAGCAGCCTGCACGCCGCGTGCCACGGCCGCAGGATCCATTTCCTCACGCAGGATCGGCGGCACGCTCTCGCCCATCTTGTAGTAGCCAAACACATAGCTGGCCTTGGCCTTGTCGACGGGGGCGGCGGCGCCGGTCTTGGCGGCCTGGGCGAAGGCGCCCGCGGTCATGCCCAACGCGACAGTCATCGCAACCGCCGTCAGCGTGGGACGCAGAAAGTGCTTCATTTGTAACTCCCTCATGAAATAGAAATGCCGGCAAAGCCGGCTGAAGCCCCCCGGTGGAGGCAGGCCACGCATTGTGCGTTGCCAACCCTCGCTTGGCAACGGCTCAACGCTGTGACCGTCAGTCGGGATAAAGGTTCAGAGGCTGTAAAAAATTCGGCCACCGTAGCGAGAGCGCGGCCCGGCGTTCGTGACACGGTGCGGTGCGGACAAATTTGGGGAGCCTGGTGAACCAAATGACGCGGATTTGTCCGTAGTGCACCGCCGACACCGGCGCTCGAGTGCGCTCACAGCAGGTGGCGCCTTTATTACAGCCTTTCAGGCTTCCCCGTCTCCCGGGAGCTCTGGCTTGTTCAGGGTGTCCTTCAAGGCCGCCTGCAGACGCGCATGCATCTGCACCAGACCCCGCCACAACACCACGGCCAGGACCACGCCGACCACCACCAGCGACAGCGCGACGCCACGTGGCGGCAGGATGGCCGAGCTCAGCGCACTCAGCAGGATGCCCAGCAGCAACAGGGTCGCCAGCGGAATCAACCGTGCCAGTACATTGCGGATGGCCTGGGTATATGAGCGGGCAAATCGCTCGCGGATGCCGATTTCAGCCAGCAGCATGCCCAGTGCTTCCGCCTTGCGGTACACCGCGATCAGCATCGGCAGGGAAAGAAACAGCGCGCACGCCCAAATCAGGGTATGCCGCATCTCACGCCCGATGCCCAGAGTGGAGAACCAGGTCCAGCCGTGCGCATTGACATAGGCGCCCAGCATGAACAACGTCACCACCAGCAGGATATTGACCGCGATGTGCCACAACAGGCGACGGAAGATCGCAGCGAGCGTGGCGTTCTCGTTCACCGGTCTGAGGTGTTCCAGCCAACCGTTGTAACTGGTCGCCAGCAGACGCAGCGACTGCGGCGTGACGGCCCGCAGCCCCGTGACCATGCTGTTGGCCGAGCGCGACATGTACGGCGACACTGCCATGCACAACACCGAGACCGCCACGGCCACCGGATAGATGAAATCGCTGATCACGCCGAGCGACAGCCCCAAGGTAGCGATCACGAACGAGAATTCACCGATTTGCGCCATGCCCAGGCCGGCCTTCATCGCGGTTCGCGGTTCGCGCCCGACGACCAGGAAACCCAGACTGCATGACACGGTCTTGCCGACGATGACCACGCCGGCAATCACCAGCGCCGGCAATGCGTACTGCAGCAGCATGGCCGGATCGATCTTCAGGCCGATCGCCACGAAAAACAGCGCGGCGAACATGTCGCGCAAGGGTTCCACCAGATGCATCACGCGCCCGACGCTGCGCGATTCGGCCACCACTGCGCCCGCCAGGAATGCGCCCAGCGCCACGCTGAAACCCATCCAGGCCGCCAGCAGGCTGGCCCCGAAGCAGATTCCGAGCACGCTGACCAGCAGAGTTTCGTCGCGACCGAATCCCGCAACGTAGTCGACCAGTCGCGGCAGCAGCAGCAGGCCCAGAATCATCCCGACCACCACGAACAAACCCAGGTGGCCAATCAGCGTGAATGCGGCCTCCGCCTGTACCGAGCCGCCAATGGCTACTGCGGTAAGCAGGGTCAGCATCACGATGGCCAGCATGTCTTCGGCCACCAGCAGACCGACCACCAGTTGTGCGAACGGCTGCTGACGCTGGCCGTTCTCGGACAGAGTACGAGTTGCCACCATGGTCGACGACAGGGAAATGATGGCGCCAAGAAACAGCGCATCCATACCTTTCCAGCCAAACGCGCTGCCGACGCCAAAGCCGATCCACAGCATCAGCCCGACCTCGCCCACCGCCACCGCCAGCACCCCGATACCAAGCTCGCGCAACTTGCGCACGCTGAACTCCAGCCCCAGCGTGAACATCAGGAGCACCACGCCGAGGTTGGAAATGTCTTCGATCGCCCGCGCGTCACCGACCAGCACGCCCGGCGTATGCGGACCGATCAACACGCCGGCCAGGATGTAACCCAGCAGCACCGGCTGGCGCAGGCGCTGAAACAGGATCGTGGTGGCGCCGGCCACCAGCATCACCACGGCAAGGTCACGGATGAAGCCGATTTCCTGCATCGCCCACCTTATGCAATCACTCTCGTCGTTGCAGCATAGACGAGTGGCGGGCAAGATCCCGTTTGATCCATCAGATTGGCACGGTGCAGACACGACGCCACCTGGGCCCCGATCGTCGAGAAAAAGCTTGACGGACAAGCATCCCCACCCTATTCTTCTCGGCTTCCAGCGGCGGGGCCATAGCTCAGCTGGGAGAGCGCCTGCATGGCATGCAGGAGGTCGGCGGTTCGATCCCGCCTGGCGAATCCCCGTGGGGACGCCAAGTTGGCTCGCGCAAGCTGGAAACTTGAGTTACAACTGCGGAGTGGTAGTTCAGTTGGTTAGAATGCTGGCCTGTCACGCCGGAGGTCGCGGGTTCGAGTCCCGTCCACTCCGCCACTATTCAAGCAAAAGCCCGCCTTGCGCGGGCTTTTTGTTGCCTGCCAAGGCAGGCTGCGTCACGCATAGTTCCGTTCAGTCCACGCGCTTCAGCGTATCGACGCCGTGCCGCTGTTCGGCAAGATACTCCAGCCAGCGCGACAGAAAGCGGTTCATGCGCAGGCGATACTGGAACACGGTGTGCGCCGGCGGGAATGGCCCCAGCACCTGCCACAGATGCCGCCCGGGGTGACAATGCAGTGCCTCGGCCACATGCGCATCGGTATACATGCGCAACTGCGCCGATGGTGCGCGACGCCCGGTGTCCGCATCGACGAAATCGTAGGTGAGCTCCAGCTCCACCGTGTACGGATGGAGCTCCTGCACATGCAGGTGCACGTCCAGCCCGTCATCCACGCGCGACACGTAGCGCGCCGGCGCGAGCTCCTGCGGGGCGAACAATCGGGACAACCGGTGATAGTTCTCCGCATACAGGCCCATGAGGACCTCGAACGGTCCCGGCAACAGGCTGCAGCGATTGTCCAGTACGGCACTCATGAAGAACGTAGAAGCTCCCGTCGACTTCACTCAGAACATGGTCCGCTCGATCCCGAAGCGGTCGAAGATTTTGCTGGCGATCTCCTCGATCGACACGTGCGTGGTGTTCAGGCTCGGAATATTCGCTTGTCGCATCAGTCGATCGGCTTGCTCCAGTTCCCATCGACATTGCTTGATCGTGGCATAGCGGCTGCCCGCGCGACGCTGTTCGCGAATCTGCGCCAGCCGCGGCGCGTCAATGGTCAAACCATACAACCGATCCTGATACGGCCGCAGGCGCGCAGGCAACTCCAGCTTCTCCAGATCCTCATCGGTCAGGGGATAATTGGCGGCGCTGACGCCGTAATGCAAGGCCATGTACAGGCAGGTCGGGGTCTTGCCCGAGCGCGACACGCCGACCAGGATCAAGTCGGCGTTCTGGTAGTCCACGTCGATCCCGTCGTCGTGCGACAGTGCGTAGTTGGTGGCGTTGATTCGCGCCTCGTATTTGTCGTAATCGACCATGCCATGGGAGCGGTTCACCGCGCCGGACCGCCGGGTCTCCAGTTCGACCTCCAACCGGCCGATGAACGGTGCGAACACATCCAGCATCAAGGCGCCGCTGGTCGCCACGATGTCGCACAAGGCGCGCTCGGCCATGGAGTTGACCACGATCGGACGCTTGCCGGTTTGTGCGTAGTTGGTCTTGATCCGCAGCGCAGCCACCTCGGCCTTGTGCGCATCGTCGATGAACGGCAGCCGATGCGTGTTGAACTCCACGCCTTCGAACTGCGCCAGGATGCTGTTGCCGATCGTCTCGGCGGTAATACCAGTGGAATCAGAGATAAAAAATACGGTTCGCTTCATACGGGATTCTGCCGACCGGGGGTTGCTTTGGGGGGCACCTTAGCGCAAGCGTGAAACACTGTCGCCGATCGATTGCCCGCCGACTGGTATGAGGGTGGAATGACATCGCATGGCATTGGTCTTCTTGTGCTGCGCACCATCGACAGCGGACAATACCAGTTCTTTGCGGCCCGCCCAGTAAGTGGGTGACATCTTCCTTCCGTTACCTTCAGCCATTCCTGAGGAGATCCCTTTGAACAATCTGGTGCTGTGGCTCGATCGACTGCGCATGACTGACCTGGGCAAGGTCGGCGGCAAGAACGCTTCGCTCGGCGAAATGATCGGCAACCTGGCCAAACTCGGCGTCTCCGTGCCGGGAGGATTCGCCACCACTGCCGACGCGTTCCAGCAATATCTCGAGAAAAGCGGGTTGGCCAAGCGCATCCAGGCCCGACTGGAGCATCTCGACATCGACGATGTCGATGTGCTGGTGGCCGGCGGCAAGGAGATCCGCGGCTGGATTGTCGACACGGCTCTGCCCGCCGAACTTGAACAGGCGATTCGTCAGGCCTACGAAAAGCTGTGCAAGGATGCCGGTGCCGACGATATTGCCGTAGCGGTGCGCTCGTCGGCCACCGCCGAAGATCTGCCCGATGCCTCGTTCGCCGGCCAGCAGGAAACCTTCCTCAACGTGGTAGGCATCGACGATGTGCTGCACAAGGTGAAGGACGTCTTCGCCTCGCTGTACAACGATCGTGCCATCGCCTATCGCGTACATCAGGGCTTCAAGCACGAGGAGGTGTTCCTCTCCGCCGGCGTGCAGTTGATGGTGCGTTCGGATGTGGGCGCTTCCGGCGTCCTGTTCACGCTGGACACCGAATCCGGTTTCCGCGACGTGGTGTTCGTCACTGGCTCCTACGGCCTCGGCGAAATGGTCGTGCAGGGTGCCGTGAACCCCGACGAGTTCTACGTGTTCAAACCGACCCTGCGCGACGGTAAACCGGCGGTTCTGCGGCGCAATCTCGGCGCCAAGCAATTGCGCATGGTGTACTCCGACGCACCGGGCGAACGAGTTCGCACCGAGGACACTCCGCACGAGTTGCGCAACAAGTTCTGCATCAGCGACGAGGATGTGCAGGAGCTTGCCCGCCAAGCGCTGACCATCGAGGAGCACTACGACCGACCGATGGACATCGAGTGGGCGAAGGATGGACATACCGGCAAGCTCTACATCGTGCAGGCACGCCCGGAAACGGTTAAATCACGCTCGCATACGACGCAGCTCGAGCGCTTCCACCTGAGCGAAAGGGGCAAGGTGCTGGCCGAAGGCCGCTCGATCGGTCAGAAAATCGGCGCCGGCAAGGCGCGCGTGGTCCGCTCGCTGTCCGACATGAACAGGGTGCAGGCCGGCGACGTGCTGATTGCCGACATGACCGACCCCGACTGGGAGCCCGTGATGAAGCGCGCCGCCGCGATCGTCACCAACCGCGGCGGTCGCACCTGCCACGCCGCGATCATCGCGCGTGAGCTTGGCGTACCGGCCGTGGTCGGCACCGGCAACGCGCTGGAACTGATCCCCGATGGTGTCGATGTCACCGTGTCCTGCGCAGAAGGCGACACCGGCACGATCTACGAAGGCATCCTGAAGTTCGAACGCATCACCGCCGATCTCGGCGCCATGCCCGAAGCGCCGCTGAAAATCATGATGAACGTGGCCAACCCGGAGCGTGCATTCGACTTCGGCCAGTTACCCAATGCCGGGATCGGCCTGGCCCGCCTGGAAATGATCATCGCCAGCCATATCGGCGTACATCCGAATGCGTTGTTGGAATACGACAAGCAAGATCCAGAGACCAAGGCAAAAATCGACGAGCGCATCGCCGGCTACCCCGGTCCGGTCGAGTTCTACGTCGACCGTCTGGCCGAAGGCATTTCCACCATTGCCGCGTCGGTGTTTCCGAAGCCAGTGATCGTGCGCCTGTCCGATTTCAAATCCAACGAGTACGCCGGCCTGCTCGGTGGCTCTCGCTACGAGCCGCACGAAGAAAACCCGATGATCGGTTTCCGCGGCGCCAGCCGCTACGTCGATCCGGGCTTCGCCGCGGCATTCGGCCTGGAATGCAAGGCCGTCAAGTATGTGCGCGAGGTGATGGGTCTGGACAACGTGTGGGTGATGATCCCGTTCGTGCGCACTGTCGACGAGGGCCGCAAGGTGATCGAGGTGCTCGCAAAGAACGGCCTCAAGCGGGGCGAGCACGATCTCAAGGTCATCATGATGTGCGAGGTCCCGTCGAATGCTCTGCTTGCTGACGAGTTCCTCGACATTTTCGACGGCTTTTCGATCGGATCCAACGATCTCACCCAGCTCACCCTGGGCCTGGATCGCGACTCCAGCATCGTCGCGGGCCTGTTCGACGAGCGAAATCCGGCGGTGAAGAAGTTGCTGGCGATGGCGATCAAGAGTGCCCGCGCCAAGGGCAAGTACATTGGCATTTGCGGTCAGGGCCCGAGCGACCACCCGGATCTGGCCGAATGGCTGATGGAGCAAGGTATCGAGTCGCTCTCGCTGAACCCGGACACGGTGGTCGACACCTGGCTGCGACTGGCGAAGAAAAAAGCCAGCTGATGCTGTCCGTCTGAATTACTCACAGACTATTTCTGCTGCGATGCAGCGAAAGGGCCGAATCCAACCGGCCCTTTCTTTTTCGTCCCAAGAGATGAGGTGCCGCGCGGTATCCTTGACCGGACAACGTCCCCGGGATTCCAAGGAGTCGGTGTCAAAGCGCTCGATTGAAAACATCCGGCCTATCGTGCGCCGCAGCTTGCCTGACATCAGCATTGTGGATATCGTTCATACGATCGTTTTAAATAGCCACTTGAAGCAGTCGCAAACGTTACGTCTACCATTCATCACGGGGCAAGCTTTGAGCAAGACCCAGCGCACCAGCCACAGCGAAACCCGCACGCGGCTGCTCGAGGCCACCGAGTGGCTGTTCATCGAAAGCGGCTACGAGGCAATGTCACTGCGCCACATCACGGCACGGGCCGGCGCCAACCTGGCCGCGGTGAATTATCACTTCGGCAGCAAGGAAGCCTTGATGCAGGAAATACTGTCGCAGCGCCTGGACCAGCTCAACTGCGAACGCCTGCAGTTGCTCAGCGCGTGCGAGCAGGAGCAACCGGACGGCCTGGATGCAACTGCGGTGTTGGCGATGTTGTTTATCCCCGCGTTCCGGCTCAGCAACGGCGACGCATCCGGCCCCGCGTTCATGCGCCTGCTCGGCCGCGTCTACAGCGACCCCTCGACATTCATCCGCGGCTTTCTGGAAGCGCATTACCGACCGATTTTCGGACGTTTTTTCCAGGCATTCTCGCGTGCGCTGCCCACGCTGCCACGACGCGAACTCGGCTTGCGCCTCCACTTCGCGTTGAAGGCACTGTCCGGCATGCTGGCTGGCGAAGACATGCAGGCACTCATCGCCAGCATCAATCAGGGCGAAAAGATCAACGATACCGAGTTGCTGGCAAGACTGATTTCGTTGCTGGCGCCCATTCTCACCGCACCGTTCGGCACACCGGAGCAGATCAACACGATCGAGCGGGTGCTGCAGCTTGACCGCGTCACGGCGCTGGCCAGCGCCGGGTCGAGTGCGGCGACAGAGCACGAGCCACTCCATCATGCCACCGCACTGGCGTGGCTCAAGCAAGAGAGGCTGGTCCCTTGATAACAGCCCTCCGAAAAGTAATTTCAGCCCTCGGCGATTCCCGCGTCGCCGATCAACACCCGCCCACCTCGAGTCCGAATAAAAGAACCCAAATCGGATCTCAAGTTACAGGAGAAACCACGTGAACCGTCATTACCCGCAACGCCTCTTCCGACTTCGGACACATGCCAGCCTCGCCTTGGCCGTGGCCGGCGCACTCGCCCTGCCGCTTGGCGCACAAGCCGGCTCCTTCCAGTTGCCGACCGACAACGCCGCCGGCTGGGCCCGCGCCAACGCCGGCGGCTCGCTGTTCGCCAATGACCCCACCGCGGTCTACAACAATCCGGCAGCGATGGCCTTCTTCACCGCACCGGTACTGCAGATCACCGGCACCGCGATTCGTCCCAGCGCCAAGTTCGAGGGCGAATTCAAGGATCAGCAAGGCAACCCGGTGACCGGCGACAACCCCGACGGCTTCGCCAAGTTCAAGCCGTTTCCGAACATGGCGTTCGCCGCTCCGATCAATGATCGCCTGACCCTCGGCGGCAGCCTTACCGTGCCCTACGGCTTGGTCAGTGAGTACAACCCGACCTGGCAAGGTCGTTATTTCGGCACCAAGACCAGTGTGCAATCGATCGCCGTAAGCCTCTCCGCCGGCTTCAAGGTGAACGATCAGTTTGCGCTCGGCGTGGGCATCGTCGGCCAGCGCACCAAGGCCCAGTTGAACACCGTGCTGGATCCGTTTGGCTCCGCCGCGGCGCTGATCGGCGTGCCCGCCTTCGGCGCACCGCAAAGCGGTGACGTCCAGCTCAACGTCGACGTCAAGAAAAACGCCGTAGGTTACTTCGTCGGATTCGAGTTCAAGCCCACCACGGCCGACTCGATCGGCTTGAGCTACCACTCGCGCATTGGCCAGACGTTGAGCGGAGACTATGCATTGTACGGTTCCGCAGCGGGCAAGGCCCTGATTGTGCAGGCGCCGTTGGCGTTCCCGACGGCCGGTCTGCCCATGCTCAACCCGGCCGGCGGTCAGGCCAGCGCTACGTTGGACACCCCCGCCTTTGCCGGCCTCGACTGGCTGCATGCGTTCAACGATCAGTTCAGCATTGCCGGATCCATCAAGTGGACGCAGTGGTCCAGCTTCCGGAACCTCACCCTGACCTCCAACGGCCGGACCCTGGTGAGCCTGCCGGAGCGGTACAAGAACAGCTTCGTGTACGCAATCGGTGGCGATTACAAGCTGAACGCCCAGTGGACGCTGCGTGCGGGCATCGGTTACGACCAGACGCCCACCAACATCATCAGCCGTGACCCGCGCATTCCCGACGGTTCACGCCGGCTGTTGGGCATGGGCTTCGGATACCAGGCCAGCGATCAGCTGACGCTCGATTTCGGCTACCAGCACCAGTTCGTCAAGGATGCGCGGGTGCACATGACCAACCAGGTCAGCTTCGGTGCGGGCACCATGGATGGCAAGTTCAAGGATAAGGGCGACGTGCTCACCATGACTGGCACGTACCGGTTCTGAAGGTAGTGATATTCGTGAGACAACAAGGGCCGCGTAAGCGGCCTTTGTTTTTCGGGGAGCAGTTGCAGTGCTTGGCGTTCCTGACAGCTACGGAATGAGCGCAAAAAGCGCCGCCTTGGCGTCTGACCAGGGATCGCGTTGAAGGCTCGCCGCGTCTGCGTTGCGCCAAACGCCTACCGCTGTGGAAGCCCGGCGTATTGAATTCCGGTCAGTTCCGCCATGTTCTTCTTCCAGGTAGTGATGTCGTCCTGGTTGAACTGGGACAGGTGGGTGTGGCCGCAAGCGCGGGCCATTACTTGCATCAGTTCAATCGAGGCAGCGAAGAAACGCGCAAGACGCTCAGCGGCCACGTCCACCTGTACCCGCGCGCGCAGTTCCGTTTTTTGCGACGTGATGCCGGTAGGACAATTGTTGGTATGGCAGATCCGTGCGGCAATGCAGCCGATCGCCTGTATGGCGCTGTTGGCCACAGCGATGCCGTCGGCGCCAAGGCACAGTGCCTTGATGAAGTCTGCCGGGGTGCGGATGCCGCCGGTGATGATCAGTGTGACATCCTCGCGCCCGCAGTCTTTCAGATGCATCCTCGCGCGCGCCAGCGCCGGAATGGTGGGGACTGAGATATTGTCGCGGAACAGCAAGGGCGCCGCACCGGTGCCGCCGCCGCGACCGTCGAGAATGATGTAGTCCGCCGAGGCTTCCAGCGCAAAGTCGATATCCCGCTCGATGTGTTGCGCAGACATCTTGAAACCGATCGGAATACCATCGGTAAGCCCGCGCACCCGATCGGCAAAGGTCTTGAAATCGGCGGCAGTTTTCAGGTCCTTGAATGCGGGCGGGGAAATAGCCGATTGACCCACCGGGATATGCCGTACCGCCGCAATCTTCTCGCTGACCTTGGCGGCCGGCAAGTGTCCGCCTGTTCCGGTTTTTGCTGCCTGGCCGCCCTTGAAATGAAACGCCTGCACGCGTTTTAGCAGCGATTCTTCAAAGCCAAATTTGGCTGAAGCTAACTCAAAGAAATAGCGTGAGTTGGCTTGTTGTTCCTCCAACAGCATGCCGCCTTCGCCGGAACAAATGCCGGTACCGGCCATCTCGGCACCGCGAGCCAGCGCAACCTTGGCCTCTTCGGACAGTGCGCCGAAACTCATGTCGGACACAAAGATCGGGATCTCCAACCGCAACGGCTTTTTGGCGTTGGGGCCGATGATCAGTTCGGTGCCAACGGATGTGTCTTCTTGCAGCGGCTGATGGTCGAACTGTGCGGTGAGGACCTGGATATCGTCCCAGTGCGGCAGCAATGCGCGCGGCACCCCCATGGCATCAACCGCGCCGTGGTGGCCAACTTTCGTGAGCCCGTCGCGAGCCAGCGCGTGGATTAGTTCGAGCGTGGGTTCTTCGGCAGTGTTCACCGGCGGCGGAGCCCCACCAACGGCGGCGGCCGGCGGTGCCGGTACGGCCTGGGTGCTGCCGGCAGGCATCTTGGAGTGCCTGCTTTCCAGCTCAGTGACATCAGGCGGCAGTGTCTTGTGGGTACCGTCGCAATACGGTGCATCACCGGTTTGCTTGCACATGCACAGCCAGGCATCGGTCTTATCTTTCACCGCGAATGCCACCGGCTCGATACCGGTGCCGGCGTGAGAGCCGTCGCAGAAGGGTTGGTTACGCGAGCGCCCGCAGGCACACCAGTAGTGTTCGCCGGGCTCCAGAGTGACCTGCTGGGGTTTGCGATCGGCGATGACGGCTTTGGCCACGGGAAGCTCCTTACCTCGCATACTGTCCTTGGCAGGATAGCGGATACCAACGCGGATCGGTCTGATCGCGACCGTGGCAACGGCTCTCGGGTCAGTGATAACTACTGGAAGAACTGCCACCGCCAGCGTTCAGCGCAGCAACGACCCTGCCCGCAATGACCGCGATTTGCCAGCGGCGACTACAGCGCCAAATAGCGGGTGCAGCATGACCGGCCTCCTGATCCAGATGAATGTAGCTCCCCACGCGACCCTCAATATGGAGGTCGTGCGTAACTCCTCGCACAGCGGCGCATGCGGAGGGAAGCCGTCTTGGGGTGATGTGACGGATGGAATTGCCCGGCCCATCCATTCGGCTGTCCTTAGTCATTCCAGACGAATTTGTCGACGACGGAGGCAGGATGTCGCAGCCGATGGCCCGAAGGGCGAGGCACAGGATGTGCCGAGTAACCGAGAGGGTTTGTCCACAACTCCCTCTCCGCCAGATACGCAAAACGCCCCTGCTGGGGCGCTTTGCGTATCTGGCGGAGAGGGTGGGATTCGAACCCACGGTTGGCTTTCACCAACGCCTGATTTCGAGTCAGGTACATTCGACCACTCTGCCACCTCTCCCCGTGACAATAACCGGGGCTTGCGGCATGCTGCACAGCTTGCCCTGATTGAACGCACATGATCGAACTCGGACACGGAACACACGTCGGCCTGCGCCGCACGCGCAATGAAGATACCTACCACGCTGATGCCTCGCTCGGTTTGTTCCTGGTCGCCGACGGTATGGGCGGTCACGAGCACGGTGAAGTGGCATCGGCACTCGTGCGCAACGCCATGGTCGAACTGGTCAGCTCCGGGCTCGGCTTGGTCGAAGCCGTCAATGGAGCTGCCGAAAGACTGCTCTCACACACCCGGCCAGACTTCGACATACTGCCCATGGGCACCACGATCGCCGCATTGCGGATTGCTGGCGGCAGCTACGAAGTCGCCTGGGTCGGTGACAGCCGGATCTACCTGTGGCGGCAGACCTTGCACCAGGTTAGCCACGACCACTCACTGGTACAGGCCTTGGTCGAGGCGGGCCAGTTGGACCCGGCGCAGGCGGCACGGCATCCACAACGGAACTTGCTCACTCAGGCATTGGGAGTGACAGCTACCCAGCAATTGCACATCGGCATGGCAAAAGGCACGCTCGAGCCGGGGATGACATTCCTGCTGTGCAGCGATGGATTGACTGAAGATGTCGACGACGCCTCGATCGCCCGGACCGTCGCACGCACCGACCTCGCTGCACAGGAATGCGCCGATCACCTTCTGCTGAGCGCCCTCGATGCAGGCGGCGACGACAATGTCACGGTCGTTCTCGTGCGCTTCAGCTGAAGAAACATGCCTACCGCTCAACTCAGCTTGCGCCACAGGCTTTGCTCGCCTGCACCTTTGTCCAGCGCATCGAGTCGCTGCTCGTGGCGCAGCAACTCGTCCGCCGCAGCACGCAACACGCGCGGACGAACCTGCAAGGACGCCGACACCATCGCTACTGCAGTGCGCTGCTCCGCTCCTGAGTCGAATCCGAGATCCAGACCGACCTGCCCGGAGGTCATGGCCAGATAGACGTCAGCCAGTAGTTGAGCGTCGATCAAGCCGCCGTGCAGTTCGCGCCGCGAGCCGTCCACGCCCAGCCGTTTGCACAGCGCATCGAGGTTGTTGCGCTGGCCAGGATAGCGCTCACGTGCCATCGCCAGCGTGTCAAGCACCGTGCAGTAATTGCCAATGCGGTCCGGGGCGTCGCCCAGCCGCGCCAGCTCGGCATCGAGAAAGCCGATGTCGAAACTGGCATTGTGGATGACCAACTCGGCGCCGTCGATGAACGCAAGGAACTCGCCCGCCACGTCGGCAAAATGCGGCTTGTCGAGCAGAAACTCGTCCTCGATCCCGGTCACCTGGCGCGCGCCTTCGTCGATGGCCCGATCCGGGTTCAGGTAGGTCTGGTATTGCCGCCCGGTGAGCCGGCGCTCGACCATCTCGACACAGGCAATTTCCACCAACCTGTGTCCCTGGCGTACTTCCAGCCCAGTAGTTTCGGTGTCGAGAGCGATTTGCCTCATGTGCTTGCCCTGATCAACTCGGCCTGCTCGCGCGCGGCCTGGTCGACACGCTCGTTCTCCACGTGGCCATTGTGGCCTTTCACCCAATGCCAACGTACCTGATGGATACCGGCTGCAGCCGACAGGCGTTGCCATAGATCCTGATTCTTCACCGGCTTCCTGTCGGCGGTACGCCAGCCATTCGCCTGCCATTTCGGCACCCATTGCTCGATGCCCTGCATGACGTAGCGCGAATCGGTGGTGAGCGTCACCGCACACGGCCGTTTCAAGGTTTCCAACGCGCCGATGGCGGCCATCAGCTCCATCCGATTGTTGGTGGTGGCAGCCTCGTGGCCTGCCACCATGCGCTCGCCTCCCTTGGCGCGCAGCAGTGCCGCCCAGCCGCCAGGCCCCGGATTGCCCAGGCAGGCTCCATCGGTAAACGCTTCCACTTCACTCATGGTTGTTCACGTATTCTCTGGTCGTTTGCAAAGCCGCACTGCGCGGCGTGCCCGGCGACAATCGACCGCCCGCCGGCACCGACACCTCGACTGGCTTGACTCGCAACGGCGTGCCCAGCCGTCGATGCTTGCGCGCAATCAACACATAGCCACCACCCCATGCACTGGCTGATGCCCTGTTCGACGTCGGCAGTCCGGGCCAGCCGCGACCCACCCTCTGCGCCAACTCGACCCCAAGCCCCGCCTGGCGCAGGATTCGCCGCAGCCGCAACGGCCATTGCAGATTGAGCGCCCGTCCTCGCGCCCGCCAGCGCAACCACGGCGTCCAGCCACTGGCCGGATGGACACCCGTGAGCGCCAGTACGCCCCCGGGAGCCAGCACCCGGATGGCATCGGCCAGCAATTCCGATGCCGCCGGTGACACCTCCAGCGCATGCCTCAGCAACACCAGATCGAACGCGTCGTCAACAAACGGCATCGGTTCATCCGCCGCTGCGCGCAGATCACCTTCATAACGCCCGTCGTCCAGGTACAGGCGAGCCCAGCATCCCAGCATGGGCAGCGACGGCGGCATGTCGCTGCGCGCAACGCCCAGCAGCAGTGCATGCGTACCAACACAGCGTTGCAACTCGGGCACCAGCACCTGTGCCTGTGCATCACGCAACCGGCGCAAGGCTGCACTGACATAGATGTCATTGTCACGTTGGTGCATGCACCCAATTCCTGCGTCAACCGCGAATGTCCAGTTTAGCTGCTGCTGGCACAGGATCGCAGTCAATACTGACCTGCCGCACGTACCTGAATACGCGAGCCACGCCTTAACGTTGTGCTAACGAGTCACGACGGTAGCCCCCCTATAGTCAACCGCTTCATACGCACCGAAAAGGGCTGCATGTGTCGTCGATCGCAACAGCACCCAGGATCCCGTCGATGCGCCCGAACACCGCGGGAACTGCCTTGCACCTGATACCGCTACCGGCCCTGGCCGACAACTACATCTGGCTGCTTCACGACGATGACGGCCACGCCATCGTTGCCGACCCGGGCGATGCAGAAGTCGTCGAACACGCGCTGCATACGCGGCAGTTGCAATTGCGCGCCATCGTGCTGACCCATCATCACCCCGATCACATCGGCGGCGCAGCCGTTCTGCAACACCGCTACTCCATTCCCGTATACGCACCGGCGGACGACCGCATCGCCTGTACGACGCACCGGGTGGGCGACCGCGACCGGATCGAGCTGAGCGAGCCCGAGCTGAGTTTCGAGGTACTGTCGATCCCGGGACATACGCTCACCCATGTCGGTTACGTCGGCAACGGGTCGCTGCTCTGCGGAGACACTCTGTTCAGCCTCGGCTGCGGCCGGTTGTTCGAGGGTACGCCGGTGCAGATGCTCCGCTCGCTGGATCGGCTGGCATCACTGTCCCCCGCGACTCTGGTCTGCGCAGGGCACGAATATACCGAGGCAAATGGCCGCTTCGCGAACGAAGTGGAACCGGACAATCACCTACTGCAGGTGCGTCGGCAGCAGGTGGCCCAGCTGCGGGCGAGCGGGCAACCCACACTGCCCATCGCGCTGGCTGACGAGCTGGCAACCAATCCGTTCCTGCGAGTCGATACCGAGGCCGTGACCGAATGGTGCACCCGACAGGGTGTCGCGGGCGATCGGGTCGCCCGATTCGCGGCCGTGCGTGCCGCCAAAGACGCCTTCCGCGCATGAACTTGACGACCCGTTGCCTGCTGCCGCTGTCGATATCTGTCCTGCTTTCCGCTTGCGCGGGCGTCACCTCGCACACTCCGCATGCGCCGACCACCGTCGCGTCCTCCCCCTCGTTGAATCTCCCCGTGCCGGCTGCCACGGTAAGCACGACCCTGCCCGTACCGACGACGAATGTTTGGGACCGGCTGCGCAGCAGCTTCGTCATGCCCGATTGCAACGCCGACCCATCGGTAGTGGAGTGGGCCATGCGCTACACGCGCAACTCGAAGCTGTTCGAGAAGAATTTGCGCCTGGCACTGCCACGCCTGGTTTATGTGCAGCAAGTCGCCGCGCAATACGGCGTCCCCGGCGAGTTCGTGTTGCTGCCGTGGGTGGAAAGCTACTACCGACCCGTTTCGCCGCGCAAACACCACGCCGCCGGCATGTGGCAGATCATGCCGATCACCGCCCGATCCGTGGGTTTGCGCACTGACCGCCACTACGACGGTCGACTGGACATACCCGCCGCCACGCACGCCATGATGAAGCTGCTGGAGCAATACCACGACCAATTCAACGACTGGCGCGTCGCCGATTATGCCTACAATGCCGGCGAATCCAGGTTGCGTGGGCTCATCCGGAAACACGGTGCGCCGGCGGACGAACCGGTGATTCCCGATTTGCCGGTACACAAGGTCACGCGCGAGCACCTGGTCAAACTACTGGCAATAGCTTGCGTGGTACGCGAGCCGGAACGCTTCCAGGTCAGCCTGCCGGTCCTGCCGGATTCCGAACGGCTGGTTCAGACGTCTGTGACACACTCCATGAAGATCTCCACGGCGGCTGCTCTGGCAGACATGTCGGTCGCCGCGCTGAGGCACCTCAACGCGGCGTTTGGCGGCGATCACGTCGGCCCCGGCACTATCCAGTACCTGATGCTGCCGGCCAGCCGCGCCGACCGGTTTCAGGCAGCCATGGACGGATCGTCTAGTGAGTTGGCCAGAGACCACTCCGCGCCAACGGTCGCGGCAAGCGGCGAAACCGCGCGGCCCGAGCGCCCGCGCAAGTCACACGTCGTGACTTCCGGTGAGAGTCTCTGGCAGATCGCAAAGGAGTATTCGACCAGCGTCGCCCACTTGGAACTATTGAATGATCTGCCACAGGATCAAACGATTCAGCCGGGCCAGGTGTTGCAATTGGACGTCGTCGACTGACCCACTCTCGCGATGCCCAGATCCCGGCTGGACTCGCGAGAAAAGATGCCTGCGCGGTGTTGCGACACCCGCTGTCAGCGGATGCCTGCAAAGAATAACGACTACATCAGATTCTTGTTGATCTTGATCTTGGCCTTTGAGCGGAGCATCTCCAGCAGCTCGCGCGTTGCCTCGGACCCATAAGCCTGGGCCATCTGGTGGCGCAAAGTGTCACGCTCACCCGCTGTCACCTTGGACAGGTCGCCTGCCTGCACCTTGTCCACTGCCAACAGCGCGAAGGCGCCGTCGCCCATGTCCACACCGGCATACACCGGCTTGCCCGCTGCGGTTGGATGGGGCAGCAAAAACGCCTTCTTCAACACCGGTTCGGGCACCTGCAGCGCCTGACCGCGCACCGCCTCAGGCACGCTCACGACCGTGGCACCGAGTGATTTGGCGACGGCATCCATCGCCTCACCCTTGTGCAGCTGCGCCAGGGCATTGTCTGCCTGCTTGCTGGCCGCGGCGGTAATGCGCTCGGCGAGAATGCTCTGCTCGACCGTCGCACGGACTTCCGACAAGGGCTTTGGCGCTGCCGCTACGTGCTTGTTCACATGGATCACCACCGAATGGTTGTTACCCAGGTCGATCAATCCGGAATTGTTGCCCTGGACCAGTACATCATCGCTGAACGCGGCGGCGACGAACTTCGGGTCGGCCGTCAAGCCATCGCCCTTCGTACGCGAGAACAATGGTGTGGTCTTGATCGGCAGGCTCAAGGCTACCGAAGCCGGCTCCAGCGAAGTCGGATTCGAATAAGTCTGATCGGCCATCTTTCCGGCCAACTCGTTGTACTGGCGATCACGCGCTTTCGTAGTCACTTCCTTGACCAGCTGATCGCGGACTTCGGAGAACGGCTTCGACTCACCGCTGCGGATATCGCGCAGCCAGATGATGTGATAGCCATCCGAAGACAACACCGGTTTGGAAACCTGGCCCTTCTGCAAGGAAAACAATGCCGTATCGAACGCCGCGTTGGTCACACCCTGTTCGAGCCAGCCGAGGTCGCCACCCTGGCGGCGGGAGCCCAGATCCTGCGAGTCCTTCTCGGCGAGCTTGGCGAAATCGGCGGGAGTTGCCTCCGCCGCAATCTTGTCGGCCTGCGCCAGGGCGGCCTTCTGTTGTTCGGGCGTGGCATTTGGCGGCACGTTGATCAGGATGTGTGAAACGAGCCGTTGTTCCGGCTGAACGAATCGCTGCTTCTCCTGCGCGTAGCGTTCCTTCAATTCGTCGTCGCTTGGTGCCGCTTCCGGCTCGAGCTTGGCACTATCCACCTCGACATACTTCACCGAAACTTGCTCGGGATTCATGTACTCGGCTTGGTGCGACTTGTACCAGGACTCGATCTGGGCATCGGTCACCTGCTTGTCGGCAGGCTCGGGCTTCTGCAGCACGAAAAAGCGAACGTCGCGACGCTGCGTGACCAGACTCAGAAAACCGTCGACCCCTGCATCGCTGATGATCGTGCTGTCGCTGATCGCCTGTGGCACCAACTGCGCTTCCAGGGACGAGCGGATCTCATCCTCGAACATGTCAGGGCTCTTGCCATTGCTGGCCAGATACGCGCGGTAACTGGTCGAATCGAACTTGCCGTTCACCTGAAACGCAGGAATGTCGGCAATGGCGCTGCGCAGCGCCTGATCGGACACACGCATGCCCCAATCGGCATTGGCCTGCAGCAGCAGCTGTTCGTTGATCATCCCGTCCAGCACGCTGAGCTTGGTCTCGGATTTTTCGAAAATGGCAGGATCGAAATTCTCGCCCTGCTGGGCGCTGACCTGCTGCCGCAGCTGGTTCATTCGATTCTGGAACGCGTTTTGGCTGATCTCGCGCCGGTCCACTTGCGCCACGGCGGTACTGCTGCTCCCGCCGCCGATGTAACCGCCCATGCCGAACAACGACATCGCCGCGACCGCGATGCCAAGAACGATGATGGACGGCCACCCGTGCATCTTGTTACGCATTGCCTGCAGCATTGAAATCTTCCCGCAACGTGGTTGAAAGCGCGCGAGGCGCATGACGCATGCGAGGCATCCGAATGCCTCACCCGTGTGTGCCAGGCTGCTGAACACGCAGCCCGTGAACGCATGATTCAAATGACAAGGGCGCCACGCGGGCGCCCTTGCAAAATGTGGCGGAGTGGACGGGACTCGAACCCGCGACCTCCGGCGTGACAGGCCAGCATTCTAACCAACTGCAAGCGCAAGCCGCTTAGTTTAAGGCATCCTTGAGGGTCTTGCCAGCCTTGAACGCAGGCACTTTCGAGGCCTTGATATGGATCGTCTCGTTGGTGCGCGGGTTGCGCCCGGTGCGTGCCGCACGGCTGCGCACGGTGAACGTACCGAAGCCCACCACCGAAACGTCCTCACCCTTCTCCAACGATTTCTGGACGGCTTCCAAATAAGCTTCCAGCGCGCGGCCGGCGTCGGCCTTGGTCAGCTCGGCCTTTTCGGCAATGGCATTGATCAGATCGGTTTTGTTCATTGAAAACTCCCTCGTTCGGATTTCGCCGGCGCTACCCGTCCCCGGGACAGATAGCGCCGACATGGATGGTTGGCTGTCGCCAAAACTGTAACGCAACCCCGCATGGCCGCGCTGTCACGCAACGCAGGGGCTGCGGTATCGCCTTTATACCAGTGCCTTGCTGCAAACCGCAACACAAGCCACAGCAACGGTTCCGACATGTTGGTGGTGGGCGAAATCGCTTGCAAAAAAGACGTCGGAGGACTACAGCGCAACTTCGTCGACCGACGGCGAAAAGACCACATCACAAGTCGATCACGCTGAACGCATCGGCGTGATCGAAGTTTATGAAACCGCATCGGATCAGTGGGTCAGCGAATGCCCTTCCGTTGATTCTCCCGAGACGGCAGCAGCAGGAACTTCACTGGCCGGCCGGGGCTGCAGCGGGCGTTCCAGCGCGATGTCGAGGACCTCGTCGATCCAGCGCACCGGGTAGATCTTCAGCGATGAGGTGATATTGGCTGGCATCTCGACCAGGTCCTTCTTGTTGTCTTCGGGGATGATCACCGTAGTGATGCCGCCACGATGTGCAGCCAGCAACTTCTCCTTGAGGCCACCGATCGGCAGCACGCGACCACGCAGGGTGATCTCGCCGGTCATCGCCACTTCCGAGCGTACCGCCACCTTGGTGAGTACCGACACGAGCGCGGTGCACATCGCAATACCGGCGCTGGGGCCATCCTTCGGCGTGGCACCTTCGGGCACGTGAATATGGATATCCAGTTTTTGATGGAAGTCGGGATCGATGCCCAGCCGGTCGGCGCGCGCACGCACCACCGAGAGCGCCGCCTGGATCGACTCCTTCATCACGTCGCCGAGCTGGCCGGTGTGCACCAGCTTGCCCTTGCCGGGAACCACGGAGCCCTCGATGCTGAGCAATTCGCCACCGACCTGGGTCCAGGCCAGCCCGGTGACCAGGCCGACCTCGTTTTGCGATTCCTTGCGGCCGAAGTCGAAGCGACGCACACCCAGGAATTCGCCCAGGTTGGCTGAATCCACCTTGATGCTGTCCGGATCGGTCTTCGCCCTGCCTTTGGATGTTTTCCCACGCGTTGGCTTGCTCTTGGTCTTGGCCTTCTTCACCTGGCCCAGGGTCAGTTCCTTCACTACCTTGCGGCAGATCTTGGAAATCTCGCGTTCAAGGTTGCGCACGCCCGACTCACGCGTGTAGTAACGCACGATGTCGCGCAACGCCTCCTCGGTGACACTGAGTTCCTCGGGCTTCAGGCCATTCGCCTTGAGCTGCTTCGACAGGAGGTATTTCTCTGCAATGCCGAGCTTCTCGTCCTCGGTGTAGCCCGGGATGCGGATGACCTCCATGCGGTCCAGCAGCGGACTGGGAATGTTCAGCGAGTTTGCAGTGGCCACCCACATCACTTCGGACAGATCCAGGTCGACTTCCAGATAGTGGTCGTTGAAAGCATGGTTCTGTTCCGGGTCGAGTACCTCGAGCAGCGCCGACGACGGGTCGCCACGGAAGTCCATCGACATCTTGTCGATCTCGTCCAGCATGAACAACGGGTTCCTGGCGCCGGCCTTGTTGATGTTCTGCACGATGCGGCCCGGCATCGAGCCGATATAGGTGCGCCGATGGCCGCGGATCTCGGCCTCGTCGCGCACGCCGCCCAGGCTCATGCGCACAAACTTGCGGTTGGTCGCCTTTGCGATCGACTGCCCCAGCGAAGTCTTGCCCACGCCGGGCGGCCCGACCAGACACAGGATCGGGCCTTTCATGACCGACACGCGCTGCTGCACGGCCAGGTATTCGAGGATGCGATCTTTCACCTTCTCCAGGCCAAAGTGATCAGCGTCGAGCACTTCCTGCGCCATTTGCAGATCCTTGCGCACCTTGCTGCGTTTCTTCCACGGCACGCCGACCAACCAGTCGAGATAGTTGCGCACGACGGTGGCCTCGGCCGACATCGGCGACATCTGCTTGAGCTTGTTGAACTCCTGACGCGCCTTGGCCAGCACCGCCTTGGGCATGCCGGCGGCGTCAATCTTCTTGTGCAGTTCCTCGATCTCGTTCGGGCTATCCTCGCTGTCGCCGAGTTCCTTCTGGATCGCCTTCATCTGCTCGTTGAGGTAGTACTCACGCTGGCTCTTTTCCATCTGCGACTTGACCCGACCGCGGATGCGTTTTTCAACCTGCTGCAAGTCCATCTCGCCGTCGACCAGTCCGATCAGCAATTCCAGCCGCTTGCCGACGTCGGCCGTCTCCAGCACCTTTTGCTTGTCCGCCATGCGCACGGAAAGATGCGCCGCAATAGAGTCGGCCACGCGCGACGGATCATCGATGCCCGACAGGCTGGCCAGCACTTCCGGTGGCAACTTGCGGCTCTGCTTGACCAGTTGCTCGAACAGCGAAATCAGGGTGCGCGACACGACATCCAGCTCGCGCTCCTTGGCGTCGTAGGCCGGTTCGATCAGGCGCGACCGCGCCATCAACATCCCGTCCGTCTCGCCGAGATCTTCAATTGCCACGCGCGACTGTCCTTCGACCAGCACCTTGACTGTGCCGTCGGGGAGTTTCAGCAGTTGCAGGACGCCGGCCAGGGTGCCTACCTGATGCAGGTCGGAAACCTCCGGATCATCGATGTCCGGGCTGGTCTGGGCGACCAGCAGGATTTGCCGTTCGCCCTCCATCGCGCGCTCCAGCGCCCGCATCGATTTGTCGCGGCCGACAAACAGCGGAATGACCATGTGCGGATACACCACCACATCGCGCAAGGGCAATACCGGCAGGACGTCCATCGCTACTGGAAGGGGAGCTTGCTTGGCCATGAAAAGGCGATTCCTCGAATTTGGATAGAGTTTCGGCCCGACACTGCACTGGGCTCGTCTATACGTCAAGTGGAGGCAAAAGTACGACAGCGCAAGGCTTCGGCTACCCAGAAAAGCAAAGCGGCCCCGGTGCTGTCACCGGAGCCGCGTGGCGGACACGGATGAAACGAGTCATGCAGCCGCGTCACCGCCCTCACCTGCCACACGCTGCTGCAGGTTGCCACGATAGATCAGATAAGGCTCGGCCTGCCCCTCAATCACCGCATCATCCACCACTACCTTGCTGACGTGCTCCAGCGATGGCAGCTCATACATCGTATCAAGCAACACCTTTTCCAGGATCGTACGCAGGCCGCGCGCACCGGTCTTGCGCTTGAGCGCCTTGCGCGCAATCGCCTCCAGCGCTTCGGGCCGGAACTCCAGTTCAACATCCTCCATCTCAAACAGTTTCTTGAACTGCTTGGTGACGGCATTTTTCGGCTCGGTGAGGATCTTCACCAGCGCCGTCTCGTCCAGTTCGTCCAGCGTGGCTACGACCGGCAGACGCCCCACGAACTCAGGGATCAGACCGAAGCGCACCAGGTCGGCGGGCTCGACATCGGCCAGTATTTTGCCCAGGTTCTGAGTACGCTCCTTGCTGCGCACCTCGGCACCGAAACCGATGCCGGTGCTCTCGGAGCGCTGCTGGATGACCTTTTCCAGGCCGGAGAAAGCACCCCCGCAGATGAACAGGATGTTCTTGGTGTCGACCTGCAGAAATTCCTGCTGCGGATGCTTGCGGCCACCCTGCGGCGGCACCGAGGCCAGCGTGCCCTCGATCAGCTTCAACAGCGCCTGCTGTACGCCTTCGCCGGAAACATCACGGGTGATTGACGGGTTCTCGCTCTTGCGCGAGATCTTGTCGATCTCGTCAATGTAGACAATGCCCGACTGCGCCTTGTCGACGTCATAGTCGCACTTCTGCAGCAACTTCTGGATGATGTTCTCGACATCCTCGCCCACATAGCCTGCTTCAGTCAGCGTGGTGGCGTCGGCGATGGTGAACGGCACGTTGAGCAAGCGCGCCAGCGTCTCGGCCAGCAGGGTCTTGCCCGAACCAGTCGGCCCGATCAGCAGGATATTGGACTTGCCGAGCTCGATCTCGTCGCTCTTCTGGCGCGACTCCATCCGCTTGTAGTGGTTGTACACGGCCACCGCCAACGCCTTCTTGGCACGTGCCTGGCCGACTACATACTCGTCCAGCGACTCGCGGATCTCGCGCGGCTTGGGCAGCTGGGTATGGCCGGCTGCGGCCTTCTCCTCCAGCTCCTCGCGAATGATGTCGTTGCACAGCTCCACGCATTCGTCGCAGATGAACACGGACGGGCCCGCAATCAACTTGCGTACTTCGTGCTGGCTCTTGCCACAGAACGAGCAATAGAGAATCTTGCCGCTGTCGCTCGAACGCCCCTGCCGGTCGTCGCTCCTCTTGATCCTGCTCGTAAATCTATGTGCGTCGCGAGAATACCACAGGCCTCCGCGTCTGCCTGCAGACGCAGAGCCCATTTCGTGCACTTGGGTAAGGCTGCTGAATCAGGCCGACTTGACGGTTTCGACCGCACGCTTGTCGAGCACTTCGTCGATCAGGCCGTAAGTCTTTGCGTCTTGCGCGTTCATGAAGCGATCCCGCTCCGTGTCCAGCTCGATCTTCTCCAGCGGTTGGCCGGTGTGCTCCACGTAAAGCTTGTTCAGCCGCCCGCGGATATACAGGATTTCGCGCGCCTGGATGTCAATGTCGGTGGCCTGACCCTGCGCACCGCCGGAAGGCTGGTGGATCATGATGCGCGAGTTCGGCAACGCGAAGCGCTTGCCTTTGGCGCCCGCCATCAACAGAAACGAGCCCATGCTGCAAGCCTGGCCGATACACATGGTGCTGACCGCCGGCTTGATGAACTGCATGGTGTCGTAGATCGCCAGCCCGGCGGTCACCGCGCCGCCAGGACTGTTGATATAGAAATTGATGTCCTTGTCCGGATTCTCCGACTCCAGGAACAGCATCTGCGCCACGATCAGATTGGCCACTTGGTCGTTGACTTCGCCCACCAGAAAAATTACCCGCTCTTTCAGCAGCCGTGAGTAGATGTCGTAGGAACGTTCGCCGCGAGCCGTCTGTTCGACGACCATCGGTACCAAGTTCAGGTTCGTAATGGGTTCCATGGTCATGCTCGCGCCTTCAGGAGTGGATGGGCCGGCTATTCGTCAGGCATTTGCCGGGCGCATCACGTCATCAAAGCTCAGGTCCTGCCGGGTGGTGTTGGCATGCTCGGCCACCCATTCGGCCACCTGGTCTTCCATCACGCGATTCTGCAGCCCTGACAACAACTGGGGGTCGCCATTGTAGAGTTCAATGACCTTCTCGGGCTCTTCGTAGGTCGAGGCGATCGCCGCCAACTGCTCGGCAATGCGTTTGCGATCGATCTTGAGTCCCTGCTTGCGCGCGATTTCACCCATCAACAGGCCGGCGATCACTCGCTTGCGGGCAATCGGCATGGCGGCGTCGATCAGCTGCTGCTGTGGCTGCTGGCCCTCAGGCAAACTGCCAGCGGCCAGGGTGTGCGCCTCGGACTGCACCATCATCTTCGGTACATCGAGGTCGCCATGAGCATCGGCCAGCTTCCCCGCCACTTCGGACTTCAAGCGCGCCATCAGGGCCGCCTTGAGCTCTCGCTCCAGATTCGCGCGGACTTCCTTGCGGAACGTTTCCAGATTGCCGTCGTCGATTCCGAACAATTTGGCAAACTCGCCGTCGATTTCGGGCAACTTCGGCTCCTGCACCTTGATCACATGGACACTGACCTGGGCGGTCTTGGCCGCGAGCTGCTCGTTGCGAAAATCCTCTGGGAACGCGATCTCCGCCTCGAATTTGTCGGCAGCCAGGTGTCCGGTCAAGGCGGCGTCCAGTGCGGCGAACAGAGTGCCCGAACCGAGCACGCTGCCGGCACGCTCCAGGCCTTCGGCCGGGAAACGGTAGTCGCCGACCGTGGCGGAGTACTCGAACATCACGAAGTCGCTCTCGACCGAAGCGCGCTCGACTTCATTGAAGCTGCGCCGCTGCTGACGCAGGGTTTCCAGCATCCGGTCGATGTCGGCATCAGTCACTTCCGCGACGGCGCGATGGATATCCAGGGTGCTCACGTCGATCTCGGGGAACTGCGGCATGATCTCGAACGTGGCGGTATACGCAATCTCGCCATTCTCGGGCTTGCCGGTGGTGTCGATCGCCGGGTTCGCGATTGGCTGCAGCTTTTCCTGCTCCACCGCTTCGCGCAATGTGCTGCCGATCAGATCGGACAACACTTCACCGCGCACTTGCTCGCCAAAGCGTTGTTTGATCACCGTCGCCGGCACCTTGCCCGGCCGGAATCCCTTCAGGCGAACCGTGCGACCCATTTCCGCGATCCGCGCGCTCACCTGCGTCTCGAACCGCTCTGCGGGAAACTTCACCGTAAGCTTGCGCTCCAGCGAACCGACATTCTCAACCGAAACCTGCATGACGTCTCCTGGTACTACTTTTGTGTTGTGGCCCTGCCACAGGCGCCATGGCGGGATTGCCGCCTGCAAAACCGAACGAAAACCGGGCGAACATGGTGCGAAAGGGGGGACTCGAACCCCCACGGGGTTACCCGCTGGAACCTAAATCCAGTGCGTCTACCAATTCCGCCACTCTCGCGATGTCGCCGCCAGGACCGGAGCGCGCGCAGCCACGGTACCAGCATAGTCACCAGACGCCGCTGACCACCGCCACAGCCACCCCGCACTCGTCCAAGTCGATGATTCCCTTGTACGTAAGCGGACCATTTTACGGTTGCACAGCCATGCAGCACAAGCACCGAGCGCAACCCTCGATGAACCGGAACAGGCGTGCGCACGCGTGCTGACCCGCCGCCTGGCTGGTACCGCCGGGCTGTTGCCATTGCGACCATCCACAACGCAAAGCAAAACGCCGATCGCTGGGCTGGCGATCGGCGTTCTGCCGCATTGGTGGGCCGTGAAGGATTCGAACCTTCGACCAATTGATTAAGAGTCAACTGCTCTACCAACTGAGCTAACGGCCCATTGACTGGGATGTGCCCGGAGTCCCGGGGTGAAACTGGGGTGGATGATGGGATTCGAACCCACGACAACCGGAATCACAATCCGGGACTCTAACCAGCTGAGCTACATCCACCATCGTTTG
>CAJDTN010000036.1_pt1 | contig 43542 bp, 35 predicted proteins | sample 7389801 | NCBI WGS metagenome assembly CAJDTN01 (sample SAMEA7055653, study PRJEB34461) | soil metagenome | biome: terrestrial ecosystem; feature: Peninsula; material: soil | place: Antarctica | collected 2016
TCACCCTTGCCTGTGCCCTTGCGGGCCATCGGCGGTCTGCTCTCTGTTGCACTGGCCGTCGGCTCACGCCGCCCAGGAGTTACCTGGCACTCTGCCCTGCGGAGCCCGGACTTTCCTCGATGCACTTGCGTGCGACGCGACTGTCCGGCCGACTCCATGGCCAGTGTACTTGGTGGGAACGGGGAACGGGGAACGGGGAACGGGGAACGGGGAACGGGGAACGGGGAAAAGCGTACGCCCTGTCTGCGCCCGTGCAAGGATCGGATGAACCGCTTTCGCCAACCCAGCCTGCTCCAAAAAGCTTGCAACAATTTATGCGTTCCCCGTCCCCCGATCCCCGTTCCCCGGCTCATACAGTGCCTTCCGCGGTGCCCCGCTGATCGCCGCCGCAAGCTTCGCCGCCTTCGCCGGAGGTAACTCATCGCGCAAAATCGCGAAGACACGCTGGCCCTCCGCGAGTTTGGCATCGACCTCTTCACGGCGCCCCGCTACCAGGACCACGTGTTCCCCACGCTGCTGGTCGGGATCGGCGGCGACGCGCGACGCCAGCGCCGCCAGCGACCCGTCCAACACGGTCTCGAAGACCTTGGTCAGCTCGCGCGCCAGCACCGCTTCGCGGTCCGCGCCGAACACGTCGCGCATGTCGACCAGACTCTCGGCGATGCGATGCGATGACTCATAGAAGATGAGCGTACGCGTCTCACCGGCAAGCTCCTGCAGCCGGCTGCGCCGCGCCGCAGCCTTCGGCGGCAGGAAGCCTTCGAAGACGAAGCGGTCGCTGGGCAGGCCCGCCACCGACAGCGCGGCGATCGCCGCACAGGCACCGGGCACCGGGATGCAGCGGACGCCCGCCGCGCGTGCGGCACGCACCAGCCGGAACCCGGGATCGCTGATCAGCGGCGTGCCTGCGTCGGAGATCAGCGCAACATCCTCACCCGATTGCAACCGCCGCACGACGGCCTCCACGGCGTCGCGCTCGTTGTGCTCGTGCAGCGCAATCAACGGTGTGGCGACGTTGTGATGGGCCAGCAGCGGGCGACTGTGACGGGTGTCCTCGGCGGCAATCACCGCCACCGCGCGCAAGCTCTCGATGGCGCGCACCGACAGATCGTCGCGATGGCCGATCGGCGTGGCCACTACCCACAGGCAACCTGGCTGAACTGATGACATCGGGCAACTCCGTGAGCCGGCGGGACGATCGGCTATCATCGCGCATTGATGACCATGACGAACAAGGGATATCCCATGCGCTTCATGCGCCTCTCGCGCATCATCGCGATCGGACTGCTGTTTTCGCTTGCCGTGAGTGCCTGCGCGCCGATCAGCACCGTGCGTTCGCCGACGGAAGTCACCGCCGCACAGAGTGCCGCGGCGCTGGCGCAGCAGGGTCGGTTCGACCAGGCCGCCCAGGCCTATCAGAACCTGGCCGCACAATCCCGCGGTCACGCCGACAGTTACTGGCTGCTGGCGGCCGAAGCATGGCGACAGGAAGGACAGATCGAGCGCGCAGTCCCGTTGCTCGCCAAGATCAGGCGCGAACGCCTGAGCGGCGACGAACCACTCCGTCTGGATCTGTTGCAGGCCGAACTGGCACTTGGCCAGCATGATCCAAAATCCGCATTGCGGCTGACCACGCAGCCGAAAGTCCAGGTGCCACCATTGCTGGAACTGCGCCTGCTGGAACTGCGTGCCCGTGCCATGCTGGCAAGCGGCGACATCTGGGGCGCCGCTCGTACCCGCGTGCAGATGGACGGCGAACTGCACGGCTTCGACCAGGCTCAGAACCGCGAGCAAACGCTAAAACTGCTGACTCAGCTGGGCGTTGCGCCACTCAAGCAGCGTGCCGCGGCGATGCGACCAGGCGACCGCATGTTGCCGTGGGTCAACGAGGCGCTGCGCCAGCTTGGTGTCTCCGTGGCACAGGCGCAACCGGAGCTTCAGCAAGCCGTCGGCATGCTGCTGCCCGGCGCCGGCGCGACCGTGCGCGAAGGTTACAAGGTGCCAGCCCAGGTCGCCTTGCTGCTGCCCGCCGGTGGCAACTATGCCGCCGCCAGCACGCCGATCCGGCAGGGCTTCTTCGCCGCCTATTTCGATGCCGCAAGCAATCACGCACCACGCCCCGCGATTCGTGTGTACGACAGCTTGGGGACTGCTGACGGCGCCGTACAGGCCTACCAGCAGGCGGTGCGCGACGGCGCAAAACTGGTGATCGGGCCGCTCACCCGCGGCGGGGTGGCTGCCGTCTTCGGCCAGGCAGCCTTGCCGGTGCCGGTGCTGGCGCTGAACCACCCGGACGGTCGGCAACTACCGGCCGGCAATGCCAGCGAATTCGGCCTGCTGCCGGAAACCGAAGGTGCCCAGGCGGCCGACCACATGGTCGAGCGCGGGCTGCTGCGCGCCTACGTGTTGATATCTGGCGACGATTTCGCCCAGCGCGCGGCGAGCGCATTCAAGGCCGAATTGATCTCCCGCGGCGGCGAGGTCATCGACATGGCGGTGCTGCCGACCGGCGCGACCAGTTACGCCGACAACATCAGCAACCTGCACCTGCCGAAAAGCGCGCTGGCGCCTGCCGCCGCGAGCAGCGCGGCCGGCGACGGCGCTGGCATCCCCGGCGACACCGGCATCTTCATCAGCATGCGTCCGAACGACGCTCGCCTGCTGCTGCCGCAATTGCGCATTGCGCAGGTTGACCTGCCGATGTTTGCCACCTCGCACGTTTATGCCGGCAGCGACGACGTCGCGGCCAATCGCGACCTGGACGGTCTGGAGTTTTGTGATGCCCCGTGGTTGTTCGACGGGCAGCCAGGCTTGCCGGACCACGCCAGCATGGCGGCGAAGTTGCCCGCCGCCAGCGGCGGTGCCGGACGATTGTTCGCGTTCGGCATGGACGCGTGGAACCTGGCGCCCTATCTCGACTGGTTGCGTGCACACCCGGGCAGCTACATGCCGGGCGCGACCGGCCAGCTGGCCGCCGACCAGTTCGGCCGTATCCGTCGCGTGCTGATCTGGGCGCAGTTCCAGAACGGCCTGGCGCGACCACTCAGCGGCAACTTGCAGATTGATGCCGTGCCTTCGACCACGCCGCCGCAGCCGGCACCCGCCAGCTCGAGTGCCGGCGCCAGCCAGCCGGCCGTATCGGACTGATGCGTTCAGCGGGCGACGGCTTCGAGCAACGCGCCTGCGAAGAACTCGAACACGCCGGCCTGAAGCTGCTGGTACGCAACTACAACACTCGCCACGGCGAGCTGGACCTGGTGATGCGCGACGGCGACACGATCGTGTTCGTCGAAGTGCGTTACCGCAAGAGCGCCAGCCACGGCGACGCGGCCGCGTCGGTCACCGCTGCCAAGCAGGCCCGGCTGATCCTCGCCGCACAACACTGGCTCGCTTCGCATCCGCGTCACGCACACCGCGTCTGTCGCTTCGACGTGGTCAGCTACGACGGTCCGCTCGACGCCATCCAGCGCCAGTGGCTTCGTGGTGCCTTCGAGGCAGGATGATCAGGCGCAACGCGTCACTTGCGACACACTAGCCACGCTTGACCGGCGCACGTGCCCATCGGCTTGCCTGCACGAGACGCCCCGGCCGACGCACGGTCACCGGCGACACCGTACCGGTACGGCTTGCAACCGGCATCCGCATCTCGCGCACGGCGTGCCGCCACCACGTGTGCGCCCGCACAAGCAGCCGTGGATCATGCACTAGCTCCGGTTCGAAGCCGAACTGCTGCCGGTGTTGCGCAAGCGGGCGACGTGCCCTGCACTCGACTGACTGAGGCGGCGCTGCAGCACGCCTTGCCGGTTCCACGCCGCTTCCTCTAACCTGCTGCGGCTGGTAGTCACGGGGCACCCCCCTGGCTGCGTCAGGGGAATCAACATGCCGGAATCCTGCCTGTGAACTTGAAGCTGCGCCTGATCGTGATGAATTTCCTGCAGTTCTTCATCTGGGGGGCGTGGTTGCTGACCATCGGCGCGTACTGGTTCCAGCACCAGCACTGGTCAGGCACCAGCTTCGGCGCGATCTTCTCGACCATGGGCATCGCCTCGCTGTTCATGCCCTCGCTGGCCGGCATCATCGCCGACAAGTGGATCAACGCGGAGCGCCTGTACGGCGTGTTCCAGATCGTCGGCGCGATCGTGCTGTTCTGCGTGCCGCTGGTCGATGACCCGCAAACCATGTTCTGGGTCATGTTGCTCAACATGGTCTTCTACATGCCGACCATCTCGCTTTCCATCGCCGTGGCCTACAACGCGCTCAAGCGCGACGGCTATGACGTGGTCACCCATTACCCGCCGATCCGGGTCTGGGGCACGATCGGTTTCATCGCCGCCACCTGGACTGTCAGCCTGCTGCATTTCGAAACCTCGCCGATGCAGTTTCGCGTCGCCGCCGCGGCCTCACTGGCGCTGGGCCTGTATGCGTTTACCTTGCCCAAATGCCCGCCGCAGCTCGATGCGGCGCACAGCCGCGGCCTGGCCGATCGGCTGGGACTGACCTCGTTTGTGTTGTTCAAGGACCGCAACATGGCGGTGTTCTTCATCTTCGCCATGCTACTGGGCGCCGCACTGCAACTGACCAACGCCTACGGCGATACGTTCCTGCACGATTTCGCCCACATCGACGCGTACAAGGACCTGCTTGCCGTGCGCTATCCGGCGCTCATCATCTCGATTTCGCAAGTCTCCGAAACTGCCTTCATCCTCACCATCCCGTTCTTCCTGAAACGGTTCGGCATCAAGGCCGTGATGACGATGAGCATGCTGGCCTGGGTGTTGCGTTTCGGCCTGTTCGGTTTCGGCAATCCTGCTGACGGTCTGTGGATGATCGTGCTGTCATGCATCATCTATGGCATGGCATTCGACTTCTTCAACATCTCCGGCTCGTTGTTCGTGGAAAGCCAGGCCGACCCGAAGATCCGCGCCAGCGCGCAAGGCTTGTTCATGCTGATGACCAACGGTGTCGGCGCTGTGCTCGGCAGCTTGATCGCCGGTTTCGCGATCGACCATTTCTTCACCGATCAAAGCTGCAACGAAGCGGTTGCGATCTGCAAGAACTGGCAAGGTATCTGGCTGGCCTTCGCTGGCTACGCGCTGCTGATGGCCATACTGTTCGTGCCGCTGTTCAAGCGCACGCCCATGCGCGGCGAATTGACGGCGCAGGCGCACCCCTGAGGGCCGATCGAACTTGCTGTTCCAATTAATGTTGCAAATCAATTGCATTTAGAATGCGCTGCCCCGCTGGAGGCGCACATGCCGATTTCTGCTCGACCGCTTGTCCCTGCCCTTGTCGTTGCCGTTGGCCTCGCCGCCGCCCACGCCGCCTACGCCGCCGACCAGAGGAAGGCAGTCACGTTGTAGCGCGTCGAGGTCTCCGAAAGCACCTTGCGCATACCGCAAAGCCAGGCGTGTTGCCGAGCACAATCACGGTAATCACCAGCGCGGACCTGCGCCAGCAACCGGCAATCACGCCGGACCTGCTTCAAGCGATCGGCAACCTGTTGCCTTCGTTCGCGCCGTCGACGCAGAAGCTCAGCGCGCGGCCAGTCCCTTGCGACTGGCACACCCACCTGCTCGCCCGCAAAACCGGCAAGCAGTTGCCGGGAGCCATCGGCTAGATCTCGCTGCGCCTGCTGATTTCCGGCCTTTGGCGGGGGTGGCCGGGCCGACGCACTCATCCTGCCGTTGCTGTTGCTGGTCACACTCACGGGCATCCTGATGCTCTACAGCGCGGGCACCCGCGACGCGCTGCGGACGCTCTTCGCCGATGCGCCCACCGTGCCGGCGCCGGCTCGCGTGACCGCGCAAGCACAAGCACAAGCCATCGACTGGCGCGCCGTACTCAACATCGCGCAACGCGTCCTGCCCGGCGCACAATTGCGGCGTATCGTGCTGCCCTCGTCCAGCGACGGACGCGCGACGATCCGCGCGCGTTCACCTGACGAATGGAATCCCGTGGGCCGCAGCCAGGTTTGGATCAACCTCTGGCGGGTCCAGCTGCTGAGTGCGGTCGACGCCACCGCCGAAGGCACCGGCATGCGCGTCAGCAATGCGATCCATCCGCTGCACGCCGGCGCCGTGGCTGGGCTGACCGGTCAGTGGCTGTTGATGTTGTCGGACCTGCTGCGGCCATTCTTCGTGGTCACCGGCTTTTTGTTCCCGCGCGCGCGTAAACCACACAAGCGCGCGCAGACACGTCGGGGTCAGCAGTGGCCACAACCCGTCACGGCTCGTTCCCGGCTTGGCCGAACGGGCGCGGCAGATCCGTTCCGCCGCCTTGGCTGATCCTCGACGATCGGTGCTAGATCCTTGAAAACACCCATCTTTTCATAAAGTTGCTTTCGCATAGAGCAATGGTTAGGATATTGTTATCGTAAAGTTTTGCGTCGTGGCGGGAGGATTCTGGCCTCACGAACCGGACCGTCGGCACGAGCCTGAATGCGCAACTAGCAAGAGCACGAAAAGTACGTGAACACGGTGATCCGTCCGAGTGCGGGCGCCGCTGTCGCGCCACCAGATCCATCACGGGAAAACCAGCATGAAGACTCGTCACTACCGCCAGCAGCGTTTGGCGTTCTCGATCCTTGCCGCGCTTGCCGTTACCTACCTGCCTGCCGCATACGCACAGGATGCCGCAGCACCATCGAGCGACCAAAATCAGGCCGAAAAGAAGGTCACCACGCTGAGCCAGATCACGGTACAGGCGCAAAAACGCGTGGAGCTGCTGCAGGATGTGCCGATCACCATGGCGACCTTGCCCGAGCAACTGCTGGAGGACACCGGCGTGCACGACATCAAGGATCTGCAGACCCTGGTGCCCACTTTGTTCGTGACCAGCACCACCTCGGAAACCCAAACCACCGCGCGGATCCGCGGCGTTGGCACGGTCGGCGACAATCCCGGCCTGGAATCCTCCGTCGGCATCGTGGTCGACGGCGTGCCGCGCGCGCGCAACGGCGTGGCCTTCGGTGACCTGGGCGAACTGGAGCAGGTCGAGGTACTGAAGGGTCCGCAAGGCACCGTGTTCGGCAAGAACACCTCGGCGGGTCTGATCAACGTGATCACCAAACGGCCTGCATTCAGGCAGGAAGGCCATCTGGAGCTCACCGGCGGCAACTACAACGCCAGGGGCATTTCGGGTTCCTACAACAACAAACTGAGCGACATCGCCGCGTTTCGCATCTACGCCGTGGACCGCAAGCGTGACGGTTTCAACAAGGTCAACACCGGCACCGGACCACGCACGCTGACCACCGATGGCAACCAGAACTTCCATTCAATGCGCGCCCAGTTGCTGATCACGCCAACGAACAACGTCGACATCAACTTCATCGGCGACTACACCCAGCGCAACGAAGACTGCTGCGCAGGCGTCACTATCGTGCGCGGTCCCACCGCCGCCATCGTCAACGCGCTGGCCGGCGGCAACGGTGTGATCCCGGCGGTGGACATCGACAAACGCCTCACCTACAGCAATCGTGACACCACCCAGCGCATCATCGACAAGGGCCTGTCCGGCGAAGTGAACTGGGCCACCCCGTGGCTCGGCCACGCCAACCTCACCTCGATCACCGCCCTGCGTCGCTGGGATGTGATCGGTGGCGCCGACCTCGACTTCAGTGGCGCCGACATCTGGTACCGACCATACGGGGCGAACCAGAACTCCGTGCGCTTCAACACCTTCAGCCAGGAGCTGCGCCTGGCCGGCACCACCGACCGCGTCGACTGGATGGCCGGTCTCTATTACGACAACGAAAAGCTGCAGCGGCATGACGCCGTCTCGTTGGGGGCAGCATACGAGCCGTACCTGTCCATCGCCGTACTGAACAATATTGCCGCGTCATTCCCGCCCGGCCTGATCAACACCGCCGGCGCGGGGGCCTTCCTGTCGCAGGCCGCCGGCACGCCGTTTGGTACCACGTTCGCCGGCGCCGCCTCGCAAGACCGCTGGAAGCAGGATTCCAAGAGCACAGCGGCGTTCGGCAACGTCACCTTCCACGCCACCGACAAGCTGGCGTTGACCGTGGGTGTGCGCTACACGCACGAAAACAAATCGGTGGACTCTTTCTACAGCAACCCGAACGGCGGCCTGGCTTGCGGCGCGGCATTGGCAAACCCGGGCCGGGTCGGCGCAGCGCTGGCTGGGCGCGGCGTGCCAGGGCCGTATATCAGCGCGATCGTGCCCACCGTGATCGGCTTCATGTGCCTGCCGTGGGCAAACCCGATCTTCAACGGCCGCACCACCACGCAGGACTTCACCGCGAACGAGTGGTCGGGCACGGCCAAGGCCGCGTATCGCTGGAACGAGAGCATGATGACCTATGCCTCGGCGGCACGGGGATACAAAGCCGGCGGTTTCAACCTGGATCGGGTGCAATCGGGCAACGGCTTCAGCGACGGCCCGCAAGGCATCGTGCCAGTGACCGACACCTCGTTCCCCGGCGAATTCGTCAATAGTTACGAGTTGGGCGCCAAGACCAACTGGCAGGGTGGCAACCTGCTGCTCAATGTCGCGCTGTTCCACTCGAAGTACACCGACTTCCAGCTCAACAGCTTCCTCGGCACCAGCTTCGTGGTGCGCTCGGTCCCCGAACTGACCACCAAGGGCCTGGATACCGATCTGCTGTGGCAGACCCCGGTGACCGGGCTGTCGCTGCAGGGCGGCGCGACTTATACCAACGCGAAGTACGGCGACCAGCTCCTGCCCGACCCCGCGCTGGCACTGGTGCCGGGCGGCACCGCCGGCTTTGCGCCGAGATGGGCGCTGACCGGCGGCTTCAGCTACCAATGGAACTTCAACAGCACGCTGATGGGCCGCTTCAATGCCGGCGCCAAGTACATGACCGAGTACAACACCGGCTCGGACTTGAACCCCGCCAAGATGCAGCCGTCGTACACCCTGCTCAATGCGCGCCTGGTCGTCGGCGCGGTCAGCAAGCGCTGGCAGGTCGAGCTGTGGGGCAGCAACCTCACCAACCGGACCTACAAGCAGGTGGGTTACGACGCACCGATCCAGCCTGGTTCGTACAACGCGTTCCTCGGCTCGCCACGCACGTACGGCCTGACCTTGCGCGGCTCGCTGTAGCTGGCTTCCCGGATTCACCTACAATGCGCGGATGCAGATCGGCCCCTACCTGATCGACCCGCCGGTGGTCCTGGCCCCGATGGCGGGCGTTACCGACAAGCCGTTCCGCCTGCTGTGCAAACGGCTGGGCGCGGGTCTGGCCGCGTCGGAAATGACCAGCGCCGATCCCAGCCTGTGGCAGACGCGCAAGTCGCTGCACCGGATGGATCACGCAGGCGAGCCCGATCCGGTCAGCGTGCAGATCGCCGGCTACGACCCTGCGATGCTGGCCGAGGCGGCGCGCTACAACGTGGCCAACGGCGCACAGATCATCGACATCAACATGGGTTGCCCGGCGAAGAAGGTGTGCAACGTGTGGTCAGGCTCCGCTCTGCTGCAGGACGAGCCGCTGGTGGCGCGCATCGTCAAGGCGGTCGTCGATGCAGTCGAGGTGCCGGTGACGCTGAAGATCCGCACCGGCTGGAACCGCGATCACCGCAATGCCTTGAACATCGCCCGCATTGCCGAAGACGCCGGCATCGCCGCGCTGGCCGTGCACGGGCGCACCCGCGCCGACAAATATGCCGGCGAAGCCGAGTACGAGACCATCGCCGCGGTGAAGGCTGCCGTAAGCATTCCGGTATTGGCCAATGGTGACGTCACCACGCCGCAGCAGGCGCGACATGTGCTGGACGTGACCGGCGCGGATGCGGTGATGATCGGTCGCGGCGCGCAGGGCCGCCCATGGATCTTCCGCGAGATCGCCCATTACCTTGCCACCGGCGAGCTGCTCCCCGAACCGGAACCCGAGGAAGTGGCCATGATCCTGCTGGGCCACCTTCGACACCTGCATGCGTTCTACGGTGAGCAGGCCGGCGTGCGCATTGCGCGCAAGCACCTGGGCTGGTATGCAAAGGATCGCCCGGAAAATTCCACATTCCGGCAGGTCGTCAATCGCGCCGAAACTGCCAACGAGCAAGTGCGCCTGACCCGCGACTACTTCGCGGCGCTGCAACAGGACTGGTGCATCGCTGCATGAGCCACATCCGCAACCCGCTGGCGCACGCACCGTAGCGATCCGGAGCCTCGGGGCATGCGAGCACAGGGATCGCGCCGGTGCGCTAGGCTGGAAAGCACTGCCTCGTTCCACCAGGAGCTCCGATGAAGCCATACCTGCGGTCGTTGTGCCTGTTGACGATCCTGTCGTTGCTGTCCGCCATCGCGATGGCGGCGCCGCCGCCGACGCCCGGCGGCGTCATCAAGGTTTACCCCATCGCGTCCGGCACCGCGGCAACCGTGACTCCCGTCGAACAGTTGCAGAGCGCGAACCAGCCACTGATCGTGGGCGTCAAAGTGGCGCCCCCGTTCGTGATCGAGGATCACGGCCACTACAGCGGCCTGGCGATCGACCTGTGGCAGGAAGTGGCTGCCGACCACGGCTGGAAGTACGTCTACAAGCCGTACGACCTCGAAGGCCTGCTGGACGCCGTCAGTGACAGCAAGGTGGACGTGGGCCTCGGTGCCATCACCGCGACCGCTGCGCGCGAGAAGCGCATGGATTTCGCCCACCCGATCACCAGCTCGGGGCTCGGCGTGGCGGTGCGCGGCGGGCAGACCGCCGGCTGGCTGGCGGTGGTGCGCGCGCTGGTGTCGCCGGCCTTCCTCAAGGTCATCGCCTCGCTGACATTGCTGCTGTTGGTGGTCGGCTTCCTGGTCTGGTTGCTCGAGCACAAGCGGAACCCGGAGCAGTTCGGCGGCACCCGCCGGCAGGGCATCTTCTCCGGCTTTTGGTGGGCGATGGTGACGATGACCACGGTCGGTTACGGCGACACCGCACCGCGCACCGTGGGCGGGCGCGTCCTCGGCCTGATCTGGATGCTGGCCGCCTTGATCATCGTGTCGTTCTTCACCGCCTCGATCACCAGCGCTCTCACCGTCGGCCAGCTCAGCGACCGCGTCCGCAACGCGGCCGACCTAAGCGGCATGCAGATAGCCAGTGTGCCTTCCAGCACCAGCGCAGCCTGGCTCGAGCGGCAGAAATTCGGCTATGGCAAGGCGCGCAATGTCGATGCGGCTCTGGCCGACCTGGCTGCCGGTCGCGTCGACGCCGTCGTCTACGACGAACCGCTGCTGCGCTGGGACATCCAGCAGCACTTCCGCGGCAAGCTCAAAGTGCTGCCACTGGTGCTCGAACGCCAGGATTATGCGTTCGCCCTGCCCACCGGCAGCCGGCTGCGTGAGCCCATCGATACCTCGTTGCTGCAGCGGATCAACGCCCCCGACTGGCCGCAGCGTCTGAAAAGAGCGTTCGGCGAAGACGGGCCATGATTCCGGCCTGATCCCGGTCGCGCACCACCGCGTTACCCCGTAAGCATGGTCGTCGTCGACGCGTGCACCGCGATCTGCTGGTTGGGACGCCCATGGAGGCACCCAGCGCGTTCCCGTCACGCGGACATAATGCGGCGGCAGGCGCGGCCAGCGTGCGTTCCCAGGTCACCACACGTAATATCAACAACAGGGAAATGGATGGCGCGCCAATGAATACCGGACAATCAACACCCGCGCCGCGGGAGGCAGTTGAGCAACTCGAACGTTCCCAGGCGCGCTGGTCGCTGATCGACGTTCTGCTCCGCCGTCTCGCCACCCGGCTCACCTATGCCGCAGATGGCCGCACTGCGGAACTTGATGGGACGCTGGGCGAGCTGCGCCGGCAGTTGCGCGAACCGCTCGACGAGTCTGTGCTCGAGTCGCTGCTGACCGGCCTGACCGATGCCGTGCGATCGCTCGACGCGCCGACGCGCGAGCCGACAGTCACGCCAGCCGTCGCACCAACCGTCGCATCAACGGCCGGCATACTGCTGCAACTGATCGATTTGTTGTCCGTGGACAATGCCTCCACTCCTGCCCTCGACCAAGTACGCCGGGCCGTACTTGCCGCTGCCGACGAGACCGAACTGGCGCAGCAGGCTGCGATGCTCGCCTACCTGGTCAACCGCCACCATCGGCAACTCGGCGAACAACGCGCGGCCGCCGAGCGGCTGCTGGCGCACGTCACGCAGCAACTGGACGAACTGGCCCGGTACCTCGATCGGGAGAGCGTCGACCACCGCGATGGCAGCGGCGCACGCCAGGAACTGGATCGCGACCTGGCCAGCGAGATCGATGCCCTGGGCAATCACCTGCAACAGTCGCACGACGTGAACCCCCTGCATCGGGAGATCGAGTCGCGGCTAGGTGCGATCACCAGCCACCTCAAGACATTCCGCGAGCGTGAAGAAGCCCGTGAACGTGAGTGGCAGGCCCGTGCCGAGCAAATGAGCCAACGTATCGGCGAGCTGGAGCGCTCGGCGCAAACGATGGAAGCCAGCCTGCGCCAGGAGCACCAGCTCGCCTCGACCGATCCGCTGACCGGTCTGGCGAACCGGACAGTGTTCCAGCAACGCATGGCGCTGGCCTGCGAGGAAGCGTCGCAAGCAGGCAGGCCCGCGTGCCTGCTGATGCTGGACATCGATCATTTCAAGCAGATCAACGACCGCTTCGGCCACGCCGCCGGCGACCGCGCGCTGCGCATCGTGGCCGAGCAGCTCAAGGCCAGGCTGCGGGCCGACGATCTGCTGGCCCGCTACGGCGGCGAGGAATTCGTGGTGGTGTTGCCAGGCACCACGGCGCAGGCTGGCTACGGCGTTGCGGAGGAACTGCGTAGCTGCATCGAAGGCATCGGCTTCCGCGGCGAGCAACAGCCCGTGCGCATCACGCTCTCCTGCGGCGTCACGGCATTGCGCGCCGACGACACCCCGGAGCACGCGTTCGAACGCGCCGACCACGCGCTGTACCGCGCCAAGCGCAATGGGCGCAACCGCTGCGAGCAGGCATGAAGCAGCGCCTCCCGCGCAGCCATCCAGACGTCTGAACGAAACCCGCGTGGACAACAAGCCGGGTGCTGCAAAACCGTGCACGCGGGTGTATCATGCCCGACTGCATTTATCTTTCTATCCGTACAAAGGGATATAAGCCGCGATGTCCAACTACCTGTTCACCTCCGAATCGGTCTCCGAAGGCCATCCGGACAAAGTTGCCGACCAGATTTCCGACGCCGTGCTCGATGCGATCATCGTGCAGGATCCGCACGCGCGTGTGGCTTGCGAAACCATGGTCAAAACCGGCGTGGCGATCGTCGCCGGCGAGATCACCACCAGCGCGTGGATCGATCTTGAGGCGATCACCCGCAAGGTGATCCTGGACATCGGCTACAACTCCAGCGAGGTCGGCTTCGACGGCGCCACCTGCGGCGTGCTGAACCTGATCGGCAAGCAGTCGCCCGACATCAACCGCGGTGTCGACCGCAAGAAGCCGGAAGAACAGGGTGCGGGCGACCAGGGCCTGATGTTTGGCTACGCCACCAACGAGACGAAGACTTTCATGCCGGCCGCGATCCACTTCTCGCATCGCCTGGTCGAACAACAGGCCAAGGTGCGCAAGCAGAAGAACTCGCCACTGCCATGGCTGCGCCCGGATGCCAAGAGCCAGGTCACCCTGCGCTACGACAACGACAAGGCAGTGGCAATCGATGCCGTCGTGCTCTCGACCCAGCACGACCCGGGCGTGAAGCAAAAAGACCTGATCGAGGCCGTGCGCGAATACATCCTCAAACCGGTCCTGCCCGCGAAGTGGCTGCACAAGGGCACCAAGTTCCACATCAACCCGACCGGCAAGTTCGAGATCGGCGGCCCGGTGGGCGACTGCGGCCTGACCGGTCGCAAGATCATCGTGGACACCTACGGCGGCTGGGCTCGCCACGGTGGCGGTGCGTTCTCCGGCAAGGATCCATCCAAGGTCGACCGTTCGGCCGCCTACGCCGCGCGCTACGTGGCCAAGAACATCGTCGCGGCCGGCATTGCCGAGCGCTGCGAAGTGCAGGTCAGCTATGCGATCGGCGTGGCCCGACCCACCTCGATCTCGGTCACCACGTTCGGCACCGGCCGAATCAGCGATGACGACATCGAGAAGCTGATTCGCAAGCACTTCGACTTGCGCCCGTACGGCATCCTCAACATGCTCGACCTGATCCATCCGATGTACCAGCAGACTGCCAGCTACGGCCACTTCGGCCGCACCCCGCAGCAGCTGAAGGATGCCAATGGCAAGGCCTTCACCGCGTTTTCGTGGGAGCGGACCGATCGCGCGGAGGCACTGCGCAAGGATGCAAAGCTGAAATAGCACGGTGTTGCTGCACGAGCCGGACAACGAGACGGGTCGCCTGCGGGTGGCCCGTCTTGCATTTATGCCTCAGCCAGTCATGCTTTGCCTGAAGCCGCGGGGAGCATGACACTTGGCGGCGGTAGGCCGCGCCGCGAGCGGTTGTCGACAGGGTGCATTGCGTGACATGGAGCGACGCCATTCTCATGACGATCCAGACCAGCAGCGTTCAACGTCGCATGCGGCCATGCAGCTGCGCAGGAAGCACACGCGGATGAGCGAGAGCGAGCGCATCCGGCACGCTGCCGAACAGCAGAAACGGGTCGCCTTGATGGTCATACTTGCCCTGAGCTGGCTGAGTACGGCGATCGCCTGGATACTGATGGAACGAGCCGGTGTGTCCTCCCCCGCCCTCCGTGTTGTGTTCCTGGCGAACATGGTCTTCCATCCAGTGATGTTCCTGATCATCCGCATGCGCCTGTTGCCGCAGCGGATCGTCGACTTGAGCTGCCTGCTGTTCGGTGCCGGCATCTGCGCCGGCTGCATGGTGTTGGGACTGTACTTTCCCGTCTACGGCGCCAGTATCGACGTCAAGCCGCTATACCTGTGGATTCCGGTCATCTACGTCTTCGCGTTCATACTGACCGGGCGCAAGACCAGTCTTGCCATTTCGCTGGCGATGCTGGCGCTGTTCTTCATGATCAGCCTGCCGTATCTGCTGCATCATGCCGAGCAGCCCTACGGCAACTTCACGATCCAGATGCTGCTGGTGTCAGCCGTGCTGATCGCGGCACTTTATTTCCTGTCCAGCTACCAGCAACGCCTGCAGGTCGCGCAGCTTACCGTCGACGAACTGGCACACCTGGCCAATAGCGACGCGCTGACCAATCTACCCAACCGCCGACTGATCGCCGAACGTGTGGAGTCCGAACTGGTCCGGTTTGGGCGATACGGCCGCACATTCACCGTGATCCTGCTCGACATCGATCACTTCAAGATCGTCAACGACCGATTTGGTCACCACGTCGGCGACCAGGTCCTGGTCGCACTGGCTACGCGTGTGCAGGAATCGCTGCGCGAAGTCGACACGCTGGGCCGCTGGGGCGGCGAGGAGTTCTTGATTATCCTTCCCGAAGCCGGGCTCCACGAAGGGCGGCAAAAGGCCGAGTCCCTGTGCGTGAACGTTGCTACCCGCGCGTTGTTCGGCGACCACACCATCACCATCAGTTGCGGCGTCGCCGATGTCAGGCCCGGCGACACCTCCGACAGCCTGTTCAATCGCGCCGACGCGGCGCTGTACGTCGCCAAGCGGCGTGGACGGAACCGCGCCGAGTGCGTGGCGGCGACGGACGCGACCGCGGCCGACACGCTGACGCCTGCCTGAAGCCGCCTTGGCGGCATTCGCGGCTTGTCCTTCGCGGACCGGCCCATGACAGATCGACTGCGTCTCGCAACGGGTTCTCCTCAACCACGCGGCGCGATGGATGTCGGGCCCGGAATCGACCTCCCATCGGGACCCGGCCGGGTGCGGCCGTGAAACCTGGGCAGTTTTACGTCGGCGATGTATCCCGGACACTTCGACGTGCGGCGTCAGGGGTGCCTGCCTTTTCAGGTCGGGTGGCCACGCGCGGCAGGTGCGCCCAGCTACAATGGGCGGATGTCTCTTATCCAATTGCAACGCGTCGACTTCAGCATCGGCGGCCCGCTCCTGCTCGAACATGTCGATCTGTCGGTCGAGGCGAACGAGCGGGTCTGCATCGTCGGCCGCAATGGCGAAGGCAAATCCACCTTGATGAAGCTGATCGCCGGCGAGCTGCAGGCCGACGATGGCGAGGTTCGCGTGCAGCACGGCATCGTGGTGGCACGGATGGCCCAGGAAGTGCCGCAGGGCACCAAAGGCAGCGTGTTCGACGTGGTTGCCGAAGGGTTGGGCGATCTGGGCCGGTTGCTGGCGCGCTATCACCGCCTGCTGGACGAGGGCCTGCACACGCCCGGCGCGTTCGCTGCGCTGGGCGATGTGCAGACACAGATCGAGGCGCAGCACGGCTGGGATCTGGATCGCCGCGTCAGTGACGTGCTGACCCAGCTGGAGCTGCCCGGTGACACTGACTTTGCCGCGCTGTCCGGCGGCATGAAGCGCCGGGTACTGCTGGCCCAGGCACTGGTGCGCAAGCCCGACGTGCTGCTGCTGGACGAGCCGACCAACCATCTCGACATCGAGGCGATCGGCTGGCTGGAATCCTTCCTCAAGCAGTTTGCCGGCAGCATCCTGTTCGTCACCCATGACCGCAGCTTCCTGCGTGCGCTGGCCACCCGCATCGTCGAAATCGACCGCGGCGCACTCACCGACTGGCCAGGCAATTACGACAACTACCTGCGCCGACGCGAGGAACGCCTGCACGCCGAGGCGCAGGCCAACGCGCTGTTCGACAAGAAGCTGGCGCAGGAAGAAGTGTGGATCCGCCAGGGGATCAAGGCCCGGCGTACCCGCAACGAGGGCCGCGTACGCGCGCTGAAAGCGCTGCGTGCCGAACGCGCCGAACGACGCAACCTGAGCGGCAACGTGAAGATGACGGCGGCCCATGCGCACACGTCAGGCAAGAAGGTGATCGACCTGCAACACGTGCACCAGGCCTATGACGGCCGCGTGCTGATCGACGATCTCTCCACCACCATCTTGCGCGGCGACCGCATCGGCATCATCGGCCCCAATGGCGCCGGCAAGAGCACCCTGCTGAAGATCATGCTGGGCGAACTGACCCCGCTGCGCGGCACGGCCGAGCTCGGTACCGGCATCCAGATCGCCTACTTCGACCAGCACCGGCTGCAACTCAACGACCAGGTCAATGCACTGGACAACGTGGCCGAGGGCCGCGAATTCATCGAACTCAGCGGCCAGCGCAAGCACATCATCGGCTACCTGCAGGATTTCCTGTTCTCGCCCGAACGCGCCCGCGCACCGATCACCCACTTCTCCGGCGGCGAGCGCAACCGCCTGTTGCTGGCAAAGCTGTTTGCGCAGCCGTCGAATCTGCTGGTGATGGACGAGCCGACCAACGACCTCGACATCGAGACGCTCGAACTGCTGGAAGAACTGCTGACCGACTACCAGGGCACGCTCTTGCTCGTATCGCACGACCGCGCCTTCCTCGACAACGTGGTCTCCAGCACCCTGGTGCTGGAGGGTGAGGGCCGGGTCGGCGAATACGTGGGTGGCTACAGCGACTGGCTGCGCCAGAAGCCCAGCGCCCGCTCCAGCGGCAGCGCGACCAAGGCTGCCGTCCCGGCAGCCGCACCGGCTGCGCCGGTCGCACCAAAGCGCAAGCGCAGCTTCAAGCAACAGCATGAGCTGGATCAGTTGCCGAAACGCATCGAACAACTGGAACGCGACATCGCCGCTCGCACCGCCGCGATGACCGAGCCCGACTTCTTCCAGCAAGACAGCCCCGTCATCGTGGCAGCGAACGAAGCGCTGGTGGCACTGCAATCCGATCTGGATGCCGCTTACGCGCGCTGGAGCGAGCTGGACGATTGAGCACGCGCCAGCGGCGTATCATCAGCAGCCTATTCTTGCGGACAACTGCCATGTACACGCTCTATTTTGCACCTGGCGCAGCCAGCCTGGTGGTGCACCTGACCCTGCTTGAAATCGGCGCCCCGCACACGCTGGAGCCCATCGATCTCGATGCGGGCCAGCAGCGCAGCGCCGCCTACCTGGCAATCAACCCGAACGGCGTGGTGCCGACCCTGGTATTCCACGGTGCGCCGCATGGCGAAGCGGCCGCATTGACGATGCTGCTGGCCGAACGCCATCCCATGGCCACCGTGGCGCCGATGCCGGACAGCGCGCAACGCGGCGCCTATCTGCAGTGGATGTTTTATCTGGCCAACTCGCTGCAGCCGCTGTTCCGCCAATGGTTTTATCCGGACGACCAGCTGCCCGCCACTGCGGACACGATCAAGGAAGCGGCACGGCTCGGCATCGAGAAGTGCTGGGCGCATATCGACGCCCATCTCGCTGCGCACGCCCCCTACATGCTGGGCGAGCGTTTCAGCGTGGTCGACCTGTACGTGCTGATGCTGATGCGCTGGTCGCGCAACATGCCGCGCCCGGCCACCGCGTGGCCGCACCTCGCTGCGCTGGCCTCGCGGCTGAAGGCACGCCCCTCGTGGAAGCAGGTCTGCGAGAGCGAGGGGCTGATCGAGTGGGCCTGAGCAGATGAGCGACGCACCCGGCGTCGACGCCTGGGCTGTCTACCTGATCGAATGCGTCGATGGCCGGGTCTACACCGGCATCGCGCGCGACCCGGAACAACGCTACGCGAAGCACCTGGCCGGCAAGGGCGCGCGCTTCACCCGCTCCAACCCACCGCAACGGTTGCTGGGCTATGTGTGGGTAGCCGATCACGGCGCCGCGTTGCGACTGGAAATCGCCTGGAAGCAGTTGCCGCGCTGTCAACGAATCGCCGCCCTGCACGCCCACCCCGCCACCACCCCACTCCCGTAGGAGCCCGCTGGCAGGCGATGCTGCTGTTCCTGCGAATCCCCAATCCCGAATTCCGGGCCAAAGGGATCGCCCGCCAGCGGGCTCCTACGAGGGCGGGTCGGAGAATTCGTGGGGCAACCACAGTTGCGCGATGACGCCGGGTGCATCGTCGCGGGCGCCCAGGCTGACGCCACCTTCGTGCGCTTCGGCGATCTGCCGCGCCAAGGCCAGGCCGATGCCGGAGCCGCCGGGTTTGGTGGTGAAGAATGGCACGAACAGGTTGTCGCTTGCGGGTAGACCAGGGCCATCGTCCAGAATTTCGAACAGCGCACGCTCGCCCTCGCTGCGCCAGCGCATGACGACCCCGCCATGACTGGCCAGGCTCGCTTCGACGGCGTTGCGCAGCAGGTTGATCAGCGCCTGCTCCAGCTGGTCGGGATCGGCCTGCACCACCAGCGCCGCGCCCGCTTCAATGTGCACCGGCAGACGCTGCTCCAGACGCACCACTTTTTCGACCAGCCCGGTTACATCCACCTCACGCATGTGCGGCGGCGGCAACCGCGCCAGCCGGCTGTAACCGGCAAGAAACCGCCCCAGGGCGCCCGCACGCTTGCCGATCACTTCCAGCCCACTGTGAAAATCCTCGCGCCAATCGACGGGCATGGGCTCGCGCGCGACCAGCGTCGCCAACGTCTCCGCCATCGACTGGATCGGCGCCAACGAGTTGTTGACCTCATGCCCGAGCACGCGCAGCAGGCGCTGCCAGGCTTGCCGCTCTTCCTCGCGCAACACGCGGCCGACGTCATTGACCACCAGCAGATGCCCGCCCTTGCCGCCGCGGCGCAATGGTGCGTGGCGAATTTCGAAGCGGCCGCTGCGGCCGGGAAAGATGTGGCTGAGCAACTGGCCAGATGGCGCCGCAAGTAGCGACTGCACCCCGAGGTCTTCGGCGGTGCGACCAAACAGATCGTGCCGTTCGGCGTGCAACAGGCGTTGTGCCGCAGGATTGAGTAGCCGCAAGCGATCATCCTGATCGAACACCAGCACGGCATTGTCCAGCGCCGCCAGCGTCTTGCCGAGCAGGTAGGAGGATTCCTCGAACTGCAGCCGTTCGCTCTGCAGCCGGTCGGCCAGCGCGTTGATGTCGTAGACGACGTCGCCGAGCACACTGTGCTGCGCACCGCGCATGCTGTAGTCGCCCTCGCGCAGGGCTTCGAGCAGACTGGCCAGGGTATGGATCGGATAGATCAAACGCCGGTACTGCCAGTGCGCCAGCCACCACGTGCAAACCGTCACCGCCGCCAACAACAGCCACAGGACGATGCCCGCCGGAGGCCCGAACAAGAGCACGCCCAGCAGCGCAATGATGCCGGGCGACGCCACCAGCAAACCGCCGCCGAGCACCCGCCGCTCGTAGGCGGGCATCCGCGCCGGCCGGCCCGGCGCAGACGCTGGCTCAGGCGTTGTCATCGACCTGCTCGGTGCCGTCACGCAAGCCATGCTTTTCCAGGCGTCGGTACAGTGCCTGGCGCGTGATGCCCAGCGCGTCGGCGGCATGCTGCAGGTTGCCGTCGTTGCGTTCCATCGCCTGCCGCACCAGCCAGCCCTCGGCTTCCTCCAGAGTCATCCGGGCAAAGTTGTCGTCGGCTTGCGCGTGCACGCCAAAAGCGAGCCCAGCCGCATCGATCTCGTCATGCTCGGCCAGCAGCGCCGCACGTTCCATCAGATGCCCGAGTTCACGCACGTTGCCAGGCCAGGCATAAGCCTCGAGGGCACGTTCCGCCGAAGGCGCCAGCCGCAAGCCGGTGCGACCGTAACGCCGCGCGCTGCGTGCCAGATTCGCGTGCGCCAGCAGCAGGATGTCCTCCAATCGTTCGCGCAACGGTGGCAGCCTGATCTCCAGCGTGTTGAGGCGATACAACAGATCACGCCGAAACCGCCCTTCGGCCACTTCCACGGCCAGATCCGCGTTGGTCGCAGAAACCAGTCGCACGTCCGCGTGCCGGGTGCGCGAGGAACCCAGCCGCTCGAACTCGCCGTCCTCCAGTACGCGCAGCAATTTCGGTTGCTGCGAGGCCGGCACGTTGCCCACCTCGTCCAGGAACAACGTGCCGCCATCGGCCAGCTCAAAGCGGCCGATGCGCTCGCTTTTGGCATCCGTGTAGGCGCCGCGTACATGGCCGAACATTTCCGACTCGAACACCGTCTCGGCAATGCCGCCCATGTTGACCTTGATCAGCGGCTGTGCCGCCCGCGCCGACAGATCATGCAACTGTTGCGCGATCACGCCCTTGCCGGTGCCGTTCTCGCCCAGCACCAGCACGTTCGCGTCACTGGCCGCAATCCGCGCCACCATCGCCATCACCCGCTGCATGGCCGGCGACTCGGCGATGAAATCGATTGCCTTTTCCTCTTCAATCAACAAGGCGTTGGTCGCTTCAAGGCGATGCTGCCGGCGCTCGCTGCGAGCCAGCGCGATCTGCGCCCGCAGCACGCCGAGCAGGCGCGCGTTGTCCCACGGCTTCTCGATGAAGTCTGCGGCACCGTGCCGCATCGCCTCCACCGCGAGCGGTACGTTGCCCCAGGCAGTCATCACCACCACCGGCATCCCGGGCACGAGCCGGCGCAATTGCTGCAGCAACGCCAGCCCCTCTTCTCCCGAGGTGGTGTCGCGGGTGTAATTGAGGTCGATCAACGCGCAGTCGAATTCGTCGCGACGCACCGATTCCAGCACGCTGGCGGGGCCATCGGTGCCGACGCTGGCGATGCCCTCGGACTTCAGCAGCAGGCGCAACGCCTCGCGTACGTCGGGCTGGTCGTCGGCCACCAGCACGGTGGAATTCGATTCACGCGTCATGCTCATCCATCGGTAATAAGAAACCGTAGGAGCCCGCTCGCGGGCGATGCCCCTGCTCCAGTGCCCGATCCAAAAATCAAATCAACAGCATCGCCCGCGAGCGGGCTCCTACTCGTATCTTAGGGCGACGACGGGATCGACGCGCAATGCGCGCAGCAACGGGACCAACGCGGCGAGCGCGGACACTCCAAGCACCACCAACAGCACCGGCACGAACACGGCCGGATCGTGCGCGCGGGTACGCAAGCCGGGATCAGCCAACAGGTTCGACCACGGCACAGCCAACACGAAGCCGATACCCAGGCCCACCCCAAGCTGCCACGCCAACTGTCGTGCCACCGTACGCACGATGGCACCGTGGCCGGCACCGATCGCGCGACGTATGCCGATCTCGCGGGTGCGCTGGGTTACCGAAAACGCCAACACACCGTACAACCCCGTCGCTGCGAGCAGCAGCGCCACCAAACCCAACGCGCCGAACACGCTGCTGAGCACGGTCAGGCCGACACGCCCCTCTGCCATGGCACGAGCCTGGCTACGTACTTCGTACACCGCTGCTTGCGGTTCGACCGAATGCACGGCATCGGCAAGCCCCCGCGCGAAGGTGCCTGCGTCGGCATGGGTGCGGACGGCCAGACCGACGTCATGCAGCGGCCTTTGGCCGCCTGACTGATCCAGCGGCAGCAACAGGCCCGGCAGCGGCTTCTCCAGCAGCCCGTCCAGTTGCAACGGTTCGATCACGCCGACGACGGTCAGCGCGGCGGCTTGCGTCCGGCCGGGCCACAGCACCAGTTTGCGGCCCAGCGCGTCGCCGTGCGGCCACATCGTCGCCGCCATCTTGGCATCGATCACAGCCACTGACGCGCTGTCAGCGCGGTCACGCGCGTCAAAGAAGCGACCTTCGCGCAGCTTCACCCCATAGGTGTCCAGAAAGTGCGGTCCGACGATACCCATCTGCGCCCGTGGCCAGCCGTCCGCGGGCTGCGGGTGACCTGGCAGCGATACATCCTCGTGACTGCCCAACACGGCACCAGGCACGGTATCCGACGCGGTGGCATCGGCCACGCCCGATTCGTGATGCAGGTGCTCGACCACCGCGTCGAAGAAGCGGATGCGCTGTGCGTCGTCCGTGTATGCGGCCGGCGGCAACATCACGTTCGCGGTGAGTATCTGTGCCGCGTGCGAGGCGCCCGCCACCGGCTGTGACAATACGCTGTTCACCGCGCGCACAAAGGTACCTGCTCCCACCAACAGCACCACCGTGAGCGCGATTTCCGTCATCACCATGACCTTGGCAACGCGGGTGAACCCGGTGCCCGACCCTTTGCCACCGTCGCGCAAGGCGTCCTGCGAATCAGCGCGCGAGGCGCGCCAGGCAGGAATCACCCCGGCCAGGGCTGTGCTGAGCACGGCCACCCCCAGCGCCGCCGCGACCACCGAGCCATCGATCCCGAACTGATGGAAGGGCACGGCCCCCGGCGCGTTGGTGAAGTACACCGAGACAATCCAGCGGTTACCCCAATGCACGATCGGCAACGCGACCGCCAGCGCGGCCAGACTCAGCAGCAGGCTCTCCGCCAGCGCACCGCACACCAACCGCGCGCGACTGCTGCCTAGCGCACTGCGCAGAGCCAACTCGTGACGTCGCTGCAAGGTCTGCACCAGTTGCAGATTGGCCACGTTGACGCAAGCCAGCAGAAGCACCAGCACCGCAGCACCGAACATCAGCCACACCCAATGGCGCATGTCCTCGGGTACGAAACTCAGCGCGAGCGGCTTGACCACGACGCCGCGCGAGTGCACACCCGGCCCAAGCGTATCCTGCAACCGTGCGCTCCACGCATCCAGTTCCGCACGGGCCTGCGCGAGTTGCTGCCCGGGCGCCAGCCGGATCACTCCGCTGAGACCGTGGTGCTGGCCCGGCTGCAGGCGCAGCGGCAGCCAGACCTGGTTGTTGGTGACCGGAAAGCTGCTTTCCTGCGCCGGCACCACGCCCACCACCGTGGCCCATTCGCCGTTCACCCGCACCGCACGACCAGTGATGTGTGGATCCGCCTTGAAGCCATGTCGCCACAAGGTCTCGCCCAACAGCACCACCTTCGGTGCGCCAACCGCATCGTCCGTCGGCAGAAGGCCACGCCCCAGCAACGGCTTGATGCCCAACAGTTGCATCATTGAGGCGGTCATGCGACTACCCGAGTAATAATTCGCACCGTCACCCTCGTTCACACCCACACCAATGGGGACGTAGGCACCCATCAGATCGACGCTGTGCAGATGACCGCCCAAGGCCAGATATTGGTCGCTGTCGATGCTGTTGATCCCATTGCCGTTATCCGAGGGTTCGCCCAGCGCCATCAGCTGGTCCGAATGTGGCACCGGCAACGGCTCGAGGATCAGCGTATTGACCAGGCTGAACAAAAACAACGTCACGCCCAAGCCGACGCCGAGCACGGTCACGGAAAGTAACGCGTAGCCGGGGCGTCGCATCAATCGGCGCCATGCTTGGCGAAATTCTCGCAAGATCATCGTCATTCTCCGCGCAACGCGCGCATGGGTTGCACCCGGCCAGCACGCAACGCCGGCAACAGGCAGGCCAGCAGGCCGGCGATGGCGAGTACCACGCAAACCCCCAACAAGGCCGTCGGATCAAACGCACTGCGCGCGATGTCCTGCACGACTGCGGTCAGCACTTTCGACAGCGCGAACGCGAGAAGAACACCGAGTACGAGGCCCGCGGCGATCTGCAACAAACCCCCGCGCAGCACCAGCCGGATCAACCGCGCCGGCGACGAACCCAGCGCCAGTCGCACTCCGAATTCACGTTCGCGCGCGGCCACCGCCACCGCCATCACCGCGTACAGGCCAGCGACCGCGAGCAACAGCGCAAGCATGGCGAACAGACCCACCAACAACAGATTAAGCCGCATGTCCGCGGTGGTGTCGTGCACGATGTGCTGCATGCTTTGCAGGTTGGCGATCGGCTGATTCGGCGCCACCTCGGCGACCGCATGACCCACGGCAGTGCGATAATCATCCGGATCGCCGTGCACCTTCAACGCGAAGCGCAGCGGCTCGAAGCTGCGAAAGACCCGCAACACGTCGTCGGGTACCTGCGCCAGTGGCAAGTACAGCACGTCAGGCTGGTCACCCAGCGGCCCATATTGATGGGTGTCGCCGACCACGCCGACGATGCGCGCCGACCACATATCCGCACCGCTGCCTTGCTGGATCAGCTTGCCCAGCGCGTGGCCGTCGTAATGATGTTCGGCGAAGGCGCGGTTGACGATCGCCACCACTTCACCACCGTGAACGTCAGCACGGTTGAAGCCGCGCCCCTGGAACAGCGCAATCTGAAACAGCGACAAAAACCCCGGCTCGACGCCGTGATATTGCGCGCCGAAGCGTTCTCCGTCAGGCACGTTCATGCCCATGTTGAATTGACCCAGGCGATCACCTGCCGGCAGATTCGTGGCCGCCGTGGCATCGATCACACCGGGCAGCGTGCGCAACCGATTCACTATTTGCCGGGACAAACCCTGCACCGCCGCAGCGTCCTTGTAGTCCGCTTTTACCGGCGCCAACTCGAAGGTGAAAATACCCTCGCTGGAAAAGCCCAGCGGCGTGCTGGCCGCCACGTAAAGCGTATGCAGAAACAATCCGGCCGCCGACAGCAAGACAGCGGCCATTGCCACTTGCGCGACCACCAATACCCGGCCCAGCCGTCCGCCGTGGCGGCTGATGCCGGAGCGGCCACCCTCGCGCAGTTCGTCGATGCCGGCCACCGCACGTCCACGCCACAATCCCAGCGCGGTCGCCAGCAACGCACTGGCAACACCCAGCAACAAGGCCAGTCCCCAAATTGGTAACCCCAGCTGCAGATTCCCATCAGCGAGCCAATCCACCGGAATGAAGCCCTGCAACAACGCCAGCCCGAGCGTGGCCAGCAGCATGCCGAACAGCGCACCGCACAGACCGATCAACAAGCCCTCAGCCAACGCCGGCAACGCCAGACGCAACGCCGGCGCCCCCAGCGCACCGCGCACCGCGGCATCGTGCGTGCGTGACAGGGCGCGCAGCAAGGTCAGGTTGGTCAGGTTGACCAGCGCGATCAGCAACAACAGCAGCGCACTGACCGTGAACATCAGCAGTGCCGGCTTGTCGTCAGCGTGCAATGCGGCCTTCAGGTCGGCGGCGCCGAAATGGGCTCGCATCCAATAGGCGTCATTGGACGCCACATACATGGCGTGCAAGCGCGTATCCACCTGCGCAGAAACGCCCGCAACCGTCGCGCCATTCGCGATCCGCGCGATAGCCAGGTAATTGGTGCCGTCATCCTGACTCCCCGGCGCCAGCGCGGTGGGCAACATGATGCGGCCTGCGGTGCCGGGAATATTGAAGCCTGCCGGCAACACGCCAACGATGGTGTGTGGCACGCCTTCCACCTGCAGTGCGTGACCGATCACGTCGGGTTTGCCGGCGTAGCGTTGCTGCCAGAAACCCCAGGTCAGGATCACCGCCGTGGGACCGTGCGGGCTATCTTCGGCGGCGCTGAAGTAGCGCCCCAACGCCAACTGCACACCCAACGTCGGCAGCAATCCACGATCGACGTGCAGCGCCGTCACCAGCGCCGGCATACCGTCGCTGGCGATGTTCACCAGCGGTGAAAACCCCTCGACCAGGCCAAGCGAGCCAATGCCGTCCAGTCCTGCCAACTGCTGATATTGCTGCGGAGAAACGGCATTCATCTGGCCACCGGACATCGGCCCCACTTGCATCAACTGCTGCGCGCGCGCATACGGCAACTGCTTCAGCAACACGTTGTCGACCAGGGTGAACACCGCTGCGCACGAACCCACACCCAGGGCCAGCACCGCCACCGCCAGCAACAGGAAACCGGGCCGGCGCAGACTCGCTCGCCAGGCACGCCATATCTCGGCCAGCCAGATGCTCACGCACCGGTCTCCACGCGCTGGCCAATCAGTACGTCTAGCCGTTCCGAATCCTCATGGCGCAGGCGCTCGAAGGTTTCCTCATCGACCACGCGGCCGTCGAAGATGCGGATCTTGCGTTGGGCCAGTTCGGCGTAGCGAGCATCATGGGTGACCATGCAAATGGTGGCGCCGCTCTTGTGCAGTTCGTCGAGCAAGGTCATCACCGCTTCGCCACTGCGCGAGTCGAGGTTGCCGGTCGGCTCGTCAGCAAGCAGGATCGCGGGCTTGCCAACCAGCGCACGCGCCACAGCCACACGCTGCTGCTGGCCGCCGGAAAGCTGGGCGGGGTAATGTCGAGTGCGATGCGCCATACCGACGCGTTCCAGCGCTTCCTGCACCCGCGCACGGCGTTCGCCCGCGTCGATACCACTGCGATAGGTCAGTGGCAGCTCGACGTTTTCCTGAACGCTGAGATCGCCGATCAGATTGAACGCCTGAAAGATGAAGCCGATCTCGGCGTTGCGGATGCGTGCGCGGGCGGCGGCGTTGAGTGTGGCGACGTCGTGGCCGTTCAACACGTAGCTGCCTTCACTGGCCGTGTCGAGCAGGCCGAGGATCGACAGCAGCGTGGTCTTGCCACAACCGGACGGGCCGGAGATCGACACGTACTCGCCACGCTGCACGTTCAAGTGCACATCGCTGAGCGCGTGGGTTTCCACCTCGTCAGTCTGGAAGACCTTGCGGATGCCGCTGAGGACGATGACGTTGGCTGGATCGTTCATGGTGACTCCGCGGATTGCAAATGGACGTCTGAGATGTTTGTACGTGGTAGGAGCCCGCTCGCGGGCGATGCTTCTGTTTTGATGCAGGTTGTGTAGATCAAGACAAGAGCATCGCCCGCGAGCGGGCTCCTACGCGGATGCCAGGCGAACTCATGATCACTCCACCTTGATCTGGTCATATTTGTCCCACTGACTGGTATCGGAGAGGATCACCTGATCGCCCTCTTTGAGCCCATGACGGATCTGCACACGGTCGACCGACGCAGCACCGATGCGAACCGGCACCCGCGTGGCGGTATGGCCGGAGGGGTCCAGGCGAAACAGGCTGATGTCGCCATCCGGTTTGGCCAGCGCAGGACGCCCGACCGACAGCACGTTCCGCAGCAGCGCGATGCGGATGCGTCCGTCGACGGAGAGATCCGGGCGCGCGCCGGGCGGCAGCGCGCCGGTCAGGGTGACCTCGACCTGCACGCTGCCGTCGCGCACCGCAGGATCGATACGGCTGACCTTGCCGGCCACGATGCCGTTGTGGCTGTCCACGCTGACCGGCATGCCCATCGCCACGTCCTTGGCCTGTACTTCGGGCACCAGCAGGCGTGCAATCAGCACGTCGGTGCGTGCCACCCGCGCCAGGTTCGCGCCAGCGGCAACCTGGGCACCTTCCTGCACGGCCACTTCCTGCAGCACGCCAGCGATGCCGGCGGACACCTCGAGCGCGTCGGCCTGGCGCTGGCGCAGCTGCAGGTTGCTCTGCTGCTGCAGCAGTTTTGCCTTTACTGCGTCGAGCTGGGCGTGCATGTTGCCGCCGAACGCCTTGACTCGCTGCTGTTCGATCTGCATCCGGTTCTTCAACTGCGCCAGAGCGATCTGGCCCTGGCGGAAGGTCACCTGCGGAATAATGTGCTCGGCGGCAGCCTTGGCATCGGCGTCCGCCTTGACCTTGGCTGACGCGTAGTCCGATTGCGCCTGAGCCTCGGCCGAGCGCTCATCCAGCATCTGCGACTGCAACTCGGCGCGCTTGGCAGCCACGTCGGCTTGCGCCGCCACCACCTGGGCCTGGGCGTTGCGCAGGCTGTCCTGCACTTCGGGATTGGACAGTGTCATCAGCACCGTGTCCGGCTGCACGGCGGTACCCGGCCACACCAGGATCTGATCGACCTGGGCGGTAGTAGCAGCGGCCAGCCAGCGCGACGTGCGCGGCACCAAGGTGCCGGTGGCGCGTACCTCGCGCAGCATGTCGCCGCGCTGCACGGTATCGATCCACAGACTGGCACGATCGACCCGCGGCAAGGCTGGGCCGAGGCGCAACAACAGCACGACCAGGGCCGCGATCACCACCGCGACAATGGCCACGGTCAGCCGGAGGCGGCGGCGTTTGCGGAGCTTCAGGGTCGGGTTGGCCATATCCATGTCATGACTCTTGCAACCCGTATGCCAAGCCGTGCCGTCAACTAATTACTTTTCTCCTCAGTTACTTACGTGACCACTACGGATCGCGAGCAGGCTTGCACTGTCCGATACCGGATAGCCTCCTTCAGCATCGGACAGTGGCGCGATCAGCCGGTGTTCTGCAGCCCCTGGGCCACGCCGTTGACGCAGGCGACCAGAGCCTGCAGCAGATCATCGTCGTCGCCATCGCTGGCGCGCCAGCGTTGCAGCAGGTCGACCTGCAGCAGGCTCATCGGATCGACATAGGGGTTGCGCAGGCGGATCGAGGCGGCCAGCCGGGGTGACTCCTGCAACAGCGTGCGATGCCCGTTCAACAGCAGCAATTCGCGCCGGGTGCGCTCGAACTCACCGCGGATCAGGCCGAACATTTCCTCATGCAACGGACCCGAGAGTCGCGAGAACGCCTCGGCGATATCCATGTCGCACTTGGCCAGCACCATCTCCACGTCGTCCAGCATGTTGCTGAAGAACGGCCAGTCGTTGGCCATCTCGGCCATCGCCGCCTCGCCGAACTCGCGCACGCCTTGTTCCAGCGCGCTGCCGAGGCCGTACCAGCCGGGCAGGATCGAGCGACTCTGGGTCCACGCGAACACCCACGGGATCGCGCGGAGGTCTTGCACGCCGCGCATGCTGCGGCGGCTGGCCGGGCGCGAGCCAAGGGTCATTCGCTCGATCACGTCGATCGGGGTGGCGCTGCGGAAATAGTCGACGAAATGCGGATGATCGACGAAGGCACGGTAGGTCGCACGGCTGCTCGCCGACAGCGCATTCATTTGCGCCCGCCAGCGCTCCTCGCGCGGATCGTCGCCACGCGGCCGCAGGGACGCGCGCAGCACCGCACTGACAGTCTGCTCCAGATTGCGCAGCGCCAGTGCGCGGATACCGTACTTGCGGTGGATCACCTCACCCTGCTCGGTCACCCGCAACACGCCGGCGACCGAGCCGCGCGGAGAGGACATCAGCGCCGGCGCGATGCGCACGCCGCCGCGGCTGGCCGAACCACCGCGACCGTGGAAGAACGCGAGCTGGATACCGGCCTGCTTCGCCACTTCCAGCAACTCCACCTGGGCCCGCTGCAGCCCCCAGCGCGAGGCCAGCGTGCCGCCGTCTTTGCCGCTGTCGGAATAGCCGAGCATCACCCATTGCTGGTCACCGCGCACGGCAAGATGCTGGCGATAAACCGGGTCGTCGAGCAAGGCCTGCAGGGTCGCCGGTGCGTTCTTCAGGTCGTCGACCGTTTCGAACAGCGGTGCAATGTTGAGTGGCACGCTGTCGCTTTCCACCAAGCCGCCGTAGCGCGCCAGCGCCAGCACGGCCAGCACGTCGGCCGCGGTGCGCGCCATGCTGATCACGTACAAGCCCACCGCCTCGGTGCCGTAGCGGCGGCGGGTGTCGCCCAGGGTGGCGAATACGTCATACAGCGCGGTCACCACCTCCGCCTGGCTGATCGCGAAGCGCGCGCTGCCGCTGGCATAGTCGCGCAGCTGCTGTGTGCGCTGGTCGGCGGAACGCCCGGTCCAATCCTTGTCGCCGAACAGGGCCGCCAGCGCATCGTCGTGCACGCGCGAATCCTGGCGCACGTCGAGCCGGGCCAGGTGCAGGCCGAAAGTGCTGACGCGACGGATCAGGCGCTGCACCGCATAGGCCCCGGCATGCAGGCCGCGGTGCTCGATCAAGCTGTCCGCGATCAGTCGCAGGTCGGCCAACAGCTCGGCCGCGGACGCATAGCCGTCGGCATGATCGTCGTTCAGGCTCGCCTCCAGGCGCGCGCCGATCAGGGTCAGCAAGCAGCGATACGGCATGTCAGCGTGGCGTGGGCGGATCTGCGCGGCGGCGCGCGGAAAGCGTTCGCGATAATCGGCCAGCCGCCGTTGCAGAGCTGGCGCCACCGCAACGCGGCTGTCGGTCTGGCTGAGCACGCGCGCCAGCACATCTATATCGGCCAGGTAGTGCTCGATGACCTGCGCGCGCTGGGTCGCCAGGCTGGCGGCGATGGTGTCGGCACCGACATTCGGGTTGCCGTCCATGTCGCCACCCACCCAGGTGGCAAAACCAAGCAACCGCGGCAGGGCAACCGCCACGCCGTACACAGTCTGCAACGCTTCGTCCAAAGACTCGTACAGCGCTGGCACGACGCGATACAGTGGATTGGCCAGGTAAAAGCCTACATGGTGGTGCTCATCCTGCACGGTGGGCCGAATCGGCGAGGCCTCGGCGGTCTGCCAGCCGGCAGACAGCGCCATGTAGATCCGCTCGTCATCGGCTTGGCGTTCCTGCGGTGTGCGCTCGGGATCGAAGCCGTCAACCAGTGAGCGTACGATCGCCTGCTCCTTTTCCAGCAGCGAGCGTCGCACGGCCTCGGTCGGATGGGCGGTGAACACCGGCTCGATCCACACCCGATCCAGCCAGCCGAGCAATTCGTCGGCGCCGACGCCTTGCGTCTTCAATTGCGCCAGTGTGTCGAGCAAGGATTCCGGCTGCACCTGGTCACTCTCACGCTCATAATCGCGCCGGCGGCGGATGCGATGCACCCGCTCAGCGGTGTTGACCGCCTGGAAATAGGTGGCAAATGCGCGCGCCAGAGCCTCGGCATGGCGCGCGTCGAGACCGGCCAGCGAGTCGGCCAGCTCGTCCACGGACGCGCCCTCGCGGCGGCGGCGGATCGCGGCAATGCGCACCTGCTCGACCCGCTCGAAGAAAGTCGTGCCACCTTGCTCGGCCAGCATCCGGCCGACCATGGCGCCGAGTCGGCCGACGTCCTCGCGCAGTGGGCCGTCGTGCGGCAGAAATTCAGATTCGCGATTAGCTTCCACCCAGATACTCCATGCAGGTCAAGCCCCCAGCCTACCCAATTGCGCAGGCAGCAGCACCATGCCAGCGGACACAAACTCATGGGTGCCGCTACAATAGCGCTCTTGTACTGCCCGCCGAGGGGCGCTGCGACCGTTCACGACACGGACTTTCCGTCGTCGTGAAATTGGCCAGGCTCGGCGCGGCACGTTCCACAACGGCGCCCGGTATGCGAGACCCTTTGTGGTGGACCGGCCATCTCCTTGACCGGACTTCTCGAAAGAGCCTCGCCCTGACCGGAGACGCAGATGAACGCCGCACTGAAAGAAACCACAGACAACTACAAGATCCGCGACATTTCGCTGGCTGACTGGGGCCGCAAGGAACTGGACATTGCCGAGCACGAGATGCCGGGCCTGATGTCGATCCGCCACAAGTACGCACCGGCCGCTCCGCTCAAAAGCGTGCGGGTGACCGGCTCGCTGCACATGACGATCCAGACCGCCGTGCTGATCGAGACGCTGAAGGACATCGGCGCCGACGTACGCTGGGCCTCGTGCAACATCTTCTCGACCCAGGATCACGCCGCTGCCGCGATCGCCGCCACCGGCACGCCGGTGTTCGCGTGGAAGGGCGAGACGCTTGAGGAGTATTGGGACTGCACGCTGGAAGCGCTGTCCTTCCCCGATGGCAAGGGTGGCTTCCTTGGCCCGCAACTGGTGGTGGATGACGGCGGCGACGTGACGCTGCTGATCCACAAAGGCTACGAGCTGGAGAACGGTTCCAAGTGGGTCGACGAAAAGGCCTCCTCGCACGAGGAACAGGTAATCAAGAACCTGCTCAAGCGCGTGCACACCGAGCGCCCGGGCTACTGGCACACCGTGGTCAAGGACTGGAAGGGCGTCTCCGAGGAGACCACCACCGGTGTGCACCGCCTGTACCAGCTGGCCGAGGCGAAGTCGCTGCTGATTCCCGCGATCAACGTCAACGATTCGGTCACCAAAAGCAAGTTCGACAACCTGTACGGCTGCCGTGAGTCGCTGGCCGATGGCCTGAAACGCGCGATGGACGTGATGCTGGCCGGCAAGGTGGCCGTGGTCTGCGGCTATGGCGACGTCGGCAAGGGCTGCGCCCACAGCCTGCGGGCCTACGGTTCGCGCGTCGTGGTCACCGAAATCGATCCGATCAACGCGCTGCAGGCGGCGATGGAAGGCTTCGAGGTCAACACCGTCGAGTCCACCCTGGGCCGTGGCGACATCTACGTCACTACCACCGGCAACAAGGACGTGCTGACGCTGGACCATCTGAAGGCGATGAAGGACCAGGCCATCGTCTGCAACATCGGCCACTTCGACAACGAGATCCAGGTCGATGCGCTGAACACCATGGCCGGCGTGGAGAAGATCAACATCAAGCCGCAGGTGGACAAGTACGGGCACGTATGAGAACAAGGTCTACATCCTGCCCAAGAAGCTGGACGAGGAAGTCGCTCGCCTGCACCTGGGGAAGATCGGCGTGAAGTTGACCACGCTCAGCGCCGAACAGGCGAAGTATCTGGGCGTGCCGGTGGAAGGCCCGTACAAGCCGGATCATTACCGCTACTGATGCCCCGCCCGCTTCCTTCGCGGGGTAGAGGCTCACCACGGCAAAAGGGCGCAGAGATGCGCCCTTTTTCGTGCCCGTGGTTGCACCTGTTGTAAGAATCGGCACCGCTGGCACGTCTTCAGGTATGACTACCCGGGAGACGTATCCATGTCCCTTTCACTGTTCAGCCGAGGTGAGCCTGTGACTGATGCCGCGTCGACCGATGTTGCCAGCCTGGCCCGCAGCTATGGAGGCCGGGTGTTTCACGCCGCCTATCGCGTGCTCGGTAGCGCCGACCAGGCCGAAGACGTGCAGCAGGAAGTATTTCTGCGGCTGCTCGAGAAGCCCGTCGGCGATATCGCCTCATGGCCCGCCTACCTCACGACGCTTGCCACTCGCATCGCGATCGACCGGTTGCGCCGACACCAGCGTTGGCGACGCTTGATGCCCGTGTGGCATGCCACCGAGCCCGTCGCCTTCGACAGCACCGAACACGATGCCATCCGGGCTGATCGGGCCCGACTGCTGCGTCGTGCCTTGTGCCGTCTGAAACCGAGGGAGGCCCAGTGTTTCACCCTGCGGCACCTACAAGGCATGGAGATCGCGGCGATCGCGCAGGCCAGCGACATGACCATCAACCACGTCAGCGTCTGCCTGCACCGCGCCGCCCGCGCCCTTGAGGCGCAATTGAATGACACCGAAAACACGACTTCCCCGGAGGTGTTGTGATGACGACCGAACTGTCCCCGAAACTGTCTGCGCATCTGTCGGCGCTCAATGTGATGCCCTCCGACGCCGTCACTGAAGGCGCTCAGCACAAACTTGAAGCCCGACTGTCGAAAGCACACCCGGCCGCCGTCGTCCGACACCCGTGGTTCGGCTGGGTTGCCGCCGCCACCACCGGCTGCTTGGTGCTGACATTGGCGCTGCTGCCCACCTCGCAAGGCATCGCCTTCGCCACCGTGCAAAAGCATCTGCGAGATTTCACTACCCTGAACCTGACCATCGAGCAGCGCTCGCATGGCATCGAGATGCCGACCATCCACGTGCGCATGAATCGCGCCGGCGACGCCCGTACGGATCTGGGCACCGCCACGACCACGGTGGTCAACCTGGGCGAGCACCGGCTCCTTACGCTGCTGCACGACTCGCACATGGCGATGCAGACGCCGCTACCAGTCAGCGTTTCCGCGCAACCCGCCGGCAATCTCCGCTGGCTCGACGCGATTCGCCAATTTCAGGGTAAGGCAACACAGTTGCCGGACAAACGCACGATCGACGACCGCGCGACCACCGGCTGGGCACTGGATACCGAAGGTATGCACATCACCCTCTGGGCCGACTCTGACGGCTTGCCGCGGGCGATCGACGTCAACGGCGGTCAAATATTGAGCCAGCAGATGCATGTGACGGTGGACCATCCTATGGATGCCTCGATCTTCAGCACCCGGGTTCCGGCCGGCTACCAGTTGATGCATGCGGATGCTGAATAGGCGCCCGCCGCCCGTGCGTGCCGCGTGATCGCGAAGCTCCGATCACGCGGCACGCACGGGATATACATATCGCTTCATCGCGACGCGAAGATATATACTGCCCGGCACCGCCTCCCTGGGACCTCTGCGATGCCGGCGATCAGCTTCGAGTTCTTTCCGCCCAAGACCGACGAACAGCGCGCGCAACTGGATCGCGCGGCACAGGCGCTTAAGGCGCACCTGCCGGAGTACGCCTCGGTCACGTTCGGCGCCGGTGGCTCCACGCTCAGCTACACCGGCGAGACCGTGGCACGGTTACACACGCAGCACGGCCTCAACGTGGCGCCGCACCTGTCGTGCATGGGTGGCACCCGGGCCGAGCTGGCGGCGCTGCTGGATGCCTATCGCGCCGCGGGTTATCGGCGCCTTGTGGCGCTGCGCGGCGACATGCCCTCGGGCATGGCCACCAGCGGTGACTTCCGCTACGCCGCTGAATTGGTCAGCTTCATCCGCGCGCATTGCGGCGACCACTTCCGCATCGACGTGGCGGCTTACCCGGAAACCCATCCGCAGGCCGACGATGCGCTGCGCGACCTCAAGCACTTCAAGGCCAAGATCGATGCCGGCGCGAACGGCGCGATTACCCAGTACTTTTTCAACCCGGATGCATACTTTCGCTTCGTCGACGACGTGCGCAAGCTGGGCGTGGAGGTGCCGATCGTGCCGGGCATCATGCCGATCTCCAACTTCAGTCAGCTCAAGCGCTTCTCCGAGATGTGTGGAGCGGAGATCCCGCGCTGGATCGCCAAGCGCATGCAGGCGCACGGCGATGATGCCGAAGCGGTACGCGCGCTCGGCGCCGAGGTGGTGGCACAATTGTGTCGGCGTCTGCTCGAAGGCGGCGCACCGGGGCTGCACTTCTATACGCTCAATCGGGCCCGTGCCACCCAGGCGGTATTGCGGCAACTATCCTGAGCACCGCTGCCACTATGCTGACGGCATGTTGCGCTCGATCACCACGCCATGCCTCATTCTGCTGTGCCTGATCGCGCTCGCGTGGGCGGCACCGGCCCTGGCGCAATCGCAAATCCATCGCTGCATCGGCGCCAACGGCGGTCCGGTGTTCACCGACCAGCCCTGCGCCGCGCTGCAGGCCACTCCCGTCAATCCCGGCGCCGCAGCCACCGGTCCGTCGCCGACGGCAGCCCCTCCCCCGGTCCTGTGCGCCGCCAGCGTGGATGAATTGCGTCAGAGCGTCATCGACGCGTTCGCCCGGCGCGACACCATTCGCATGGCCGGCCTGATTCTGTGGGACGGCTACGGAAGGGGCGCCGCGATCGCCGACATTCGCGCGCTGACCACCTGGATGAAACAACCGCTGCTGGATGCCGACACCTCACCACCGTCGACAGCTCCCCCGACGGCGGACGATGACGACCTGTTCCGGTCCCCGCTGGTCAGCTCCGAGGCACCCCGCCAGGCGGATCAACTGGTGCTGCACACGGCGGGCGGCGGCACGGACGACGCCGCACCGGAGTGGCGCTTCGACATCGTGCGCCGGGCCGGTTGCCTGTGGTTGCGCAACGCGAATTGAACTCCGGTGGCAGGCGCCGCGCTATCATAGGCAGTCTGCATGGGAGAACCAACATGGCGCAGCAATACCCCGAATGGATCTGGCAAAACGGCAACATCAAACCCTGGGCGGAAGCCACCACCCACGTGATGTCGCACGCGCTGCACTACGGCTCGTCGGTGTTCGAGGGCATCCGCAGCTACGCCACGCCAGATGGCGCGGCGATATTTCGCCTCACGGATCACCTGAAGCGGCTGTTCAACTCGGCCAAGATTTATGACATGACGTTGCCGTACTCGGCCGACGAGCTGGCGGCGGCGTGCCGCGAAGTAATCAAGAAAAATGGACTGGGCGCTTCCTACCTGCGCCCGGTGGCGTACCGCGGGCTGGGCGGCTTCGGGATCTCCGCCGAAACCCCGATCGACATGGCAGTGGCGGCCTGGCCGATGGGCCCCTATCTCGGGCCGGATGCGCTCAAGAACGGTATCGACGCCGGTGTCTCGAGCTGGCAGCGCTTCGCGCCGAACACCATCCCATCGGGCGCCAAGGCCGGCGGCAATTATCTTTCCGGCCAATTGATCGCGCGCGAGGCGCGTCGCCTCGGCTTCGGCGAGGGCATCGCGCTGTCCTCCAGTGGCCTGCTCAGCGAAGGTGCCGGCGAGAACCTGTTCCTGGTCTTCGACGGCGCGCTGCACACGCCCCCGGCCAGCGCGTCGATCCTGGCCGGCATCACCCGCGACACGCTTATAACGCTGGCCGGCGAAGACGGGATCGAAGTAGTCGAGCGCGACCTCCCGCGTGAATACCTGTACCTCGCCGACGAAGTGTTGATGTGCGGCACCGCCGCCGAGATCACTCCGATCCGATCAGTTGACGGCAAACAGGTCGGTACCGGCAAGGCCGGGCGTGTCACCTTGCGTCTGCAGGAATTGTTCTTCGGACTGTTCGATGGCCGTACCCACGACAAATGGGGCTGGCTGGAACAGGTGTGAGGGTGCAGCGAAGCGCATCGCCCGCAAGCGGACCCCAACCGATCCGAGGCCGCACCCTGTCGTAGGAGGCGATGCTCCAGGCTCCGAGTGTCCGACGGGAAGCAGCCGCGACCCGCTCCGCCCGCACCCTCTGCCTGGTCGTCCGGTGACGCTGACCCGATGCGAAAAACCCGCCTTTCGGCGGGTTTTTCGTTACATCAGGTTGCGGCCGTGGAACAGCTCCTCGATCTCGCGCCGCAGCAGCGACTCGATGCGCTGGCGCTCCTTGAATGACAGGTCGTCGGCATGCGACTCGAACAAATAGGTATCCAGGTCGAAGTCCTTGATGTGCATCTTGGTGTGGAACATGTTCTCCTGATACACGTTGACGTCGAACATCTCGTACTTCTGCCGGATGTGCCGCGCGAGGTAATCTTGCACCGAGTTGATCTTGTGGTCGATGAAGTGTTTTTTGCCCTTCACATCGCGGGTGAAGCCGCGCACGCGGTAATCGCACACCACGATGTCCGACTCGAAACTGTCGATCAGGTAATTCAGCGCCTTCAGCGGCGAAATCACCCCGCACGTGGCCACGTCGATGTCCGCACGAAACGTGGCGATGCCGTTGTGCGGATGCGTTTCCGGGTAGGTGTGGACGGTGATGTGGCTCTTGTCCAGATGCGCAACCACCGCGCCGGCGATCGAATCGCGGCCAAGCTTCTCCACGATCGGTTCTTCGGAAATCAGGATGGTCACTGACGCGCCTTGCGGATCGTAGTCCTGGCGCGCAATGTTGAGGATGTTGGCGCCGATGATCTCGGCCACGTCGGTAAGGATCTGGGTCAGCCGGTCGGCGTCGTATTGCTCGTCGATGTATTCGATGTAACGCTGGCGCTGCTCTTCGGACACCGCATAGCAGATGTCGTAGATATTGAAGCTCAATGCCTTGGTCAGGTTGTTGAAACCCTGCAGGCGCAGACGAGGCAGTGGTTTGACCACGAGGACTCTCCATGACCGGACTTCGGTCGGCTGTAGAGCGGGTTAGCGACAAGGGTCCCCGCGATTGGTGAAGCACAAGCCAGAGCCCGCACGACCCTTGCTGACGGCACGCGGCAACTTCGCCGCGGACGAAAGGCCGAGAAGTATGCGGCAAACGCACGGAAAATTGAACCTGCGGCCAGCCCCGGGGTTTGCCATAATGTCAGGCAAGATGCGGTGATCGTCATCACGCCAGGCGCGATTGTGACTATGCCGCTCTACCCTGCCACACCCAGGAGTCGTCGTGGCCCAACATCTAAAATACCTGTTGCAGCAGGCTTTCGAACGTTCACAGGCCCCGTTGGGCTTCGCTCCCGACCCCGCCTCGATGGAACGCTTCCTGGGCCAGTGCCATCGCCGTCGCTATCCGGGCAAGACCGCGATCATCCGCCCCGGCGATCCGGCCAACACGCTGTACTACGTGGTGGAAGGCTCGCTCGCGGTCTGCACTGAAGACGAGCAAGGGCGCGAACTGATCCTCGCCTACATCAACCGCGGCCAGTTCATCGGCGAAATGGGCCTGTTCGTGGAGCAAGCCCAGCGCGAGTCGTTGGTGCGCACACGCACCCCGTGCGAAATGGCCGAGGTCAGCTACGAACGCCTGTTCCAGCTGATGGAGGGGCCGCTGCGCGAAGAATGCCCGAAGATCCTGTTTTCGATCGGCGCCCAACTCACCAACCGCCTCTTGCGCACCTCGCGCCAGGTCAGCCGGATGGCGTTCATGGACGTCACCAACCGCATTTCACGCACTCTGCTCGACTTGTGCCAGGAGCCGGATGCGATGACCCACCCCGACGGCACCCAGATCCGCATCTCGCGTCAGGAAGTAAGTCGCATCGTCGGCTGCTCGCGTGAAATGGTCGGACGCGTGCTCAAGCAACTCGAAGAGCAGCGGATGGTCGACGTGTCCGGCAAGACCATTGTAGTGCTTGGCACGCGATGACCTGAGGCGCGGCTGCGCGTTCGACGACCCAGTCGCGCGTTTGCGCCACTCGCCGATTAAGGCGCCGCGTCATGGCCTGCGAGACAACACGTGGATTACGAACAGTTCTTGATCTTCGTGGGAATCGGGTTGCTGGCCCAATTGATCGATGGCGCGCTGGGCATGGCCTACGGCCTGATTTCCAACTCGATCCTGCTGGCTCTTGGCTTGCCGCCCGCGATCGCCAGCGCCACCGTGCACACCGCCGAGATAGTCACCACCGGAGTCTCAGGCGCTTCGCATGCGTGGTTCGGCAATGTGCGCTGGCCGCTGTTTTGGCAACTGGCGATTCCCGGAGCGATCGGCGGCATCCTGGGAGCGTATTTCCTGGCCAACGTTCCCGGCGAATCCATTCGTCCATTCGTCAATGCCTACCTGCTCATCCTTGGCGTCATGGTGCTATTGCGCGCGTTCGGCAAGCGCCTGACCCGCCACCAGGTTCAGCACAGTGGCGCCCTGGGATTCATTGCGGGCTTGCTCGACGCCATCGGCGGCGGCGGCTGGGGGCCGCTGACCACCAGCACCCTGATCGCGCGCGGCGGCGCCGTACGCAGCACCATCGGCTCGGTCAACGCCGCCGAATTCGTGGTGACCGTATGCATCTCGGCCACGCTGGTATGGCACGTCGGTATCGGCCACTCGTCGATCGTGCTGGGCCTGCTCACCGGCGGCGCGGTGGCCGCGCCATTCGCCGCATGGCTGGTGCGACACCTGCCCGAACGCGTCGTGATGGTGGCAGTCGGCAGCCTGATCGTGCTGCTCAGCCTGGGACAGCTCCTGCAACGGTTGTGGTAACGGTCAAAACCACTCCACCCGATTGACCGCGCGACCCAATGCCTTCTCGACCTTCTTGCATAGCGTCGGCGTGGCATTGACCAACACCGGCTTGACCGCCAGCTTCAGCATGGCCAAATCGCCCAGCGAGTCGCCATAGGCCACCTGCCAGGACCCCACGCCGTGCGCGGCAAGCGACTGCACCTTGCGCCGACCCACGTTGTGCCAGCGCGGTCGCATGCCGGCCCAGCCCGGGCGCAACTGGGAGGCAAGCACCTCCAATCCGGACAGCCCCAGTTCGCGCAGGATTGAGCTGACCAGGGTGTCCTCGGAGCCGGTCACCACGATCACCCGATCACCCTGCGCCTGGTGTTGGCGCAGCCGGCGCACGCCGGCGCTGCAGAACTGCCGTGGTCGGCGCGCCAGAGCGACGCCAAAAGCGTTCGCGGCGGCCCGATAGCGCTGCTCGCCCAGACCAAGCAGCGCAATGCGCACCAGGGTGTACGCCGACGCGCGGCGCGAAAACGGCAGCAACAACAACAGCAGCGGGGCGCTCAGCAGGGCCAGCCCCTTGCGCCACAACGAACGGGCATAGCACGCGCGGATGAACAGGTAGAACGCGTCGCCATGCATCAGCACGCCGTCGAAATCGAACAGCACAACCCGCGCCGAGGCAGCCGCGGTGTCCTGCGGCACGGATGTGGCGACTTCCTCAGGCATGCTCACGCCGTGGCGAACAACCGCCGCAGCTCGCGACCCGGGTCCTCGGCACGCATGAACGCCTCGCCGACCAGGAACGCCTGGATGCCGCCCTCGCGCAGGCGCGCCACGTCTTCCGGCGTGTGGATGCCCGACTCGGCCACCAATATACGGTCGTACTCGATCAGTTCCTGCAGCGCCAGCGAGGTTTCCAGCGCGGTCTCGAAGTTGCGCAAGTTGCGGTTGTTGACGCCGATCAACGGCACCGGCAACGCCAGGGCACGCTCCATTTCCTCCTCGTCGTGCACCTCGCACAGCACGTCCATGTCGAGCTCGGCGGCCAGCAGCGCCAGTGGCAACAACTCGTCGTCGTCGAGCGCGGCCACGATCAGCAGGATGCAATCGGCACCGATCGCGCGTGCCTCGTGTACCTGGTAAGGGTCGATGATGAAATCCTTGCGCAGCAGCGGCAGCGAGCACGCGGCACGCGCCTGCTGCAGGAACGCCTCGCTGCCCTGGAAGAAATCGCTGTCGGTCAGCACCGACAGGCAGGCGGCACCGGCTTCCTCGTAGCTCCGAGCAATGGCGGCGGGATCGAAATCCACACGGATCACGCCCTTGCTCGGGCTGGCCTTCTTCACCTCGGCGATCACCGCGGGCAGCCCGGCCTCGATCTTCGCTTCGATCGCTGCAGCGAAACCGCGCGTATCCGGCTGATCGCTGATGCGCGCGGTCAATTCGGCCAGTGGCAGCTTGCTGCGACGCTCGGCAACTTCTTCCGCCTTGCGGGCAAGAATGCGATTGAGGATGTCGGTCATGGCATCTCGCTCGGTGGGTTATGAGTGCATCCTAATGCGCGACAGCGCACGGCGTAAGCCACTTGCCACGAATCACACATGCGCCGTGCTCACGACACCGTTGCCAATCGTCGGGTGACAGCCACGAATGCCTGCATCTTCGCATGCGCAGCACCGCTGGCAATGGTGGCGCGCGCCAGCTCGATGCCGGCGTGGATGCGATCGACCACTTCGGCAGCATACAGCGCGGCACCCGCATTCAGGCAGACGATGTCGTGGGGAGCGCCCGCATGTCCTTGCAGCGCACCCAGCAGCATGGCCCGCGATTCATCCGCGTTCTCGACCCGCAGGTTGCGGCTGGACGCCATCGCCAGGCCGAAATCTTCCGGTTCCACCTCGTATTCGCGCACCACGCCATCGCGCAGCTCGCCTACCAACGTGGCCGCGCCAAGCGAGATCTCGTCCATGCCGTCGCGACCCCACACCACCAGTGCGTTGCGCGCGCCCAGCGCCTGCAGCACACGGATCTGGATACCGACCAAGTCCGGATGGAACACGCCCATGAGTATGTTCGGCGCACCGGCGGGGTTGGTCAGCGGCCCCAGAATATTGAACAGCGTGCGCACGCCCATTTCGCGGCGCACCGGCGCCACCACCTTCATCGCCGGATGATGGTTTGGCGCGAACATGAAGCCGATTCCGGTTTCGGCCATGCACTCGGCAACCTGCGCCGGTGTCAGATCGATCGATGCCCCGAGCGACTCCAGTACGTCGGCGCTGCCGGATTTTGACGACACGCTGCGACCGCCATGCTTGGCCACGCGCGCCCCGGCCGCGGCCGCCACGAACATCGACGCGGTGGAGATGTTGAAACTGGACGCGCCGTCGCCGCCGGTCCCGACAATGTCAAGCAGATGGCTGTCATCACCCACCACCGACACCTTGGCCGACAACTCACGCATTACCCGCGCCGCGCCGGTGATCTCGCCGACGGTTTCCTTCTTCACGCGCAAGCCGGTGATGATCGCCGCGGTCATCAGCGGGCTCACTTCGCCGCGCATGATCTGGCGCATCAACGCGATCATCTCGTCATGGAAGATCTCGCGATGTTCAATCGTGCGCTGCAAGGCCTCTTGCGGCGTGATGGTGGTCGGCTGCCCATCGTTCCCCGGCTGTTCGCCGCTCATGCGGCCAACTGCAGCGGCAGCCCCAGGAAGTTGCGCAACATGTCATGGCCGTGCCGGGTCAGGATCGATTCCGGATGGAACTGCACGCCCTCGACGGCCAGGGTCTTGTGGCGCAGGCCCATGATCTCGTCGATCGAGCCGTCCGGGTTCTCCGTCCACGCAGTGACCTCCAGACAATCGGGCAGCGACGACTGCTCCACCACCAGCGAGTGATAGCGCGTGGCCTCGAACGGGTCGGGCAGGCCGGCGAACACGCCGTGCCCACGATGACGCACCGGCGAGGTCTTGCCATGCATGATCCGCTTGGCGCGGATCACCTTGCCGCCGAACACCTGGCCAATTGCCTGATGCCCCAGGCACACGCCGAACACCGGAATCTCCCCGGCCAGCTCGCGCAAAACGTCCAGCGACACGCCCGAGTCATCCGGTGTGCCCGGCCCCGGCGAAATCATGATGTGCGAAGGCGCCAGCGCGCGAATGCCGGCTACGTCCAGCGCATCATTGCGCACCACCTTCACGTCCTGCCCCAACTCACCCAGGTACTGCACGAGGTTGTAGGTGAAGCTGTCGTAATTGTCGATCATCACAAGCATGGAGCACCTGTCGGTCTGTTTCACACGGCGTGCGCGCGTATGGCATCAAGAATACGCGCATGGACCCGCGCTTTTCTTCGCGGATCCATCGACCATGCATTCTGACTGGTAACGATCGCAATGTCGCGGCGTGGCGCGCGAGCCAACGACTCAGCCTGGATCGCCGCCTTTGCCGACCTACGGCATCGATCAGCGCGACGGGCGGTTGGAGACCTTGGATCCGTGGCCCCAACCCAACCGAGATGTGTCTGGCGTGTTCCGGTTCGCGCACAATGTCGTCCGGTCACGAACGACACACCACGTGTACAACACGGA